>Ga0154817_1084_pt3 | contig 18294 bp, 15 predicted proteins | sample Rifle2008BG16ft_FD_105825 | JGI IMG/M metagenome (GOLD analysis project Ga0154817, IMG submission 105825) | Actinobacteria bacterium RBG_16_67_15
CAGGGAGATCTGCTTCTGCAACTCGGCAAGCCTGCTGAAGCGCTCGGCCGCCACCGCGGCGGGCACCTGCCCATCGAGTTCGGCTGCCGGGGTTCCGGGGCGGGGCGAGTAGACGAACATGAATGCGCCGTCGAAGCGCGCCTCGGCCATCACCTCCAGCGTCGCCTGGAAGTCGTGCTCGGTCTCACCGGGGAAGCCCACGATGACGTCGGTGGACGTGGCGAGACCGGGCACCGTCGCCTCGGCCATTCCCAGCTTGGCGAGGAACCGTTCCCTGGTGTAGCCCCGTTGCATCGCCCGGAGAATGCGATCGCTTCCGCTCTGCAGCGGCAAATGGAGTTGCTCACACACCGCGGGTGTCTCGGCCATCGCCACCAGCACGTCTTCTTTGATGTCTTTCGGGTGGGGACTGGTGAAGCGCACCCGGGAGATCCCCTCCACCTCCCCTACCCGCCGGAGGAGGTCGGCAAACAGCGGGCGGCGGCGGCCGTCGAGGGCCAGATCACGGCCGTACGAGTTGACGTTCTGGCCGAGCAAGGTCACCTCCACCACCCCGTCGGCGGCCAGGTCGCGAACCTCCCGGACGATGTCGCCGGGACGCCGGGAGATCTCCCGACCCCGCACCAGCGGCACGATGCAGAACGTGCAAGCGTTGTCGCACCCGATGGTGACGGTGACCCACGCCGAATGGGGAACCTCGCGGCGGGTGGGCAGGGTCGAGGGCACATCATCGATGGAACCCGTCTCGTCCCAGATCTCGGTGACCGGCCCCCACTCCTCGGCGTGGTCGAGCAGGGACAGCACCCGATGCAGGTTGTGGGTCCCGAAGACGACATCGACCCACGGGGCCTTCTCGCGGACCAGCTCGCGGTCCTTCTGAGCGAGACACCCGGCGACCAGGATGCGCATCTCGGGCCGGACATCCTTGAGCGCCTTGAGCTGACCGAGGTTCCCGTACAGCCGGTTATCGGCGTTCTCCCGGATGCAGCAGGTATTGAGGAGGACGACGTCGGCGTCGCTGACCCCACCGGCCGGAATCATGCCATCGGCCTCGAAGAGCCCTCCGATCCGCTCGGAATCGTGTTCGTTCATCTGACACCCGAAGGTCCGCACCAGATAGCGGCGTCCCTGCCTGCTGGGGACCCGGCGCTCGCGCACCTCGGGGATGCCGAGCGCGGTCATCGGGCGTAGTCGGTGGCGCGCAACTCCCGCACCACCGTCACCTGGATCTGGCCGGGGTACTGGAGCTCCTCCTCGAACCGCTTGGAGATGCGCCTCGCCAGGTCGTGCGCCCCCAGGTCGTCGATCGTCCCCGGATCCACCACCACCCGAACTTCCCGGCCGGCCTGCATGGCGAACACCTTGTCCACCCCCGGGAAGCCCCCGGCGATCTCTTCGAGTCGCTCGAGCCGCCGGACGTAGGCCTCGACCGCTTCCCGGCGCGCCCCGGGCCGGGACGCCGAGACCGCATCGGCAGCCTGAACGATCACCGCGGTGAGGGTCCGCGGCTCCACCTCGTTGTGGTGCGCCTCGATCCCGTGAACGATCGCCGGGTCTTCGCCGAACCGACGGGCGATCTCGGCACCGACCAGGGCATGAGAGCCGCCCAACTCGTGGCTGACCGCCTTGCCGATGTCGTGCAAGAACGCGGCGCGACGCGCCTCATCGGGATCGACACCGATCTCGGCGGCGAGCATTCCAGCGATCTTGGCGGCCTCGATGAGGTGGTGGAGAACGTTCTGGCCGTACGACAACCGGTACTTCAGCCGGCCGAGCAGATTGACCAGCTCGGGGTGGACCCGGGACAAGCCCACCTCGAGGATGGCCCACTCGCCGGCGTCCCGCACGCTCTGCTCCACCTCGGCACGGGCCTTCTCGTAGGCATCCTCGATCGACGCCGGGTGGATGCGCCCATCGGCGACGAGCCGCTCCAGGGCGAGGCGGGCGACCTCGCGGCGAACCGGTTCGAAGGCAGAGAGGCTCACCGCGTCGGGGGTGTCGTCCACGATGATGTTGACCCCGGTGATCGCCTCGAACGCCCGGATGTTGCGGCCGTCCCGCCCGATGATCCGCCCCTTCATGTCGTCGGAAGGCAACGGAACCGAGGCGACCGTCGTCTCGGCCACCACCTCCGAGGCGAGTCGCTGCACCGTCGTGGTCAGGATTCTCCGCGCCCGCCGGTCGGCCTCCTCTCGGGCCTTGGTCTCCAGATCACGCATGATCACCATCGCCTCCCGGCGCCCCTCGTCCTCCACCCGGCGCAGCAAATCCTCGCGGGCGGCCTTGGCATCGACCCCCGCCAGGGACTCGAGTGCGGCCCGGGCCTCCTCACGCAACCGGGTCACCTCGCTGCGGCCGGCATCGACCTCCCGCTCCCGTTCGAGGATCAGCGCCTCCCGCTGCGCCAGGTTCGAAGCGCGCTGCTCGAGGGTGGCTTCACGTTGCCCGAGACGATTCTCCTGTGATTCGATCTCGACCCGGCGGTGCGCCAGTGAAGCCTCGGCTCGCTCCCGGTAAGCCTCGGCGTGAGCGCGCCCTTCCGCTTCGCTGCGTTCGAGAAGGCGTTGCGCCTCCTGGCGGGCCTGGCGCACCAGGAAGTCGGAGGACTCACCGGCCCGGCCCAGGGAGCGGCGTTGCCACATCCGACCGGCCACAACGCCCAGCGCGAGGACGGCGGGACCGCCGGTCGCCGCGATCAACGCGGTGTTCATGGCAACTCCTCTCCGGGGTTCCGACCGGTGGCCGACCCTGAACAAGGCGACGCGCCGAGCCAATCGGCTCGACGCGTACGATCCCGACCTCGTCAACTACGGTCGACTCGGCCTATCACACCTCCGGGCAGCACCGACTTCAGAAACGTCCAGGATTTCAGTGATCGTTCGCACGCGTATGGGGACATGGTACCGCCCCCGACGGCATCCGCACCTCAGTCGTCGATGTCGCTGCGCTCGATGCTGCCCGCCCCCGACTCGGCCACCTCTTCGGAATCGAGGTCGGTGTCGGTGTCGTCGGCATGTTCGCCTGCGGCGTGATTGCCGGCCAACCCGACTATCTCGAGCACCTTCGCCTGCAGCTGCACCGCGATCTCCGGGTTCTCCCGGAGGAAGCGCTTGGCGTTCTCCCGACCCTGACCGAGTTGGTCGCCGTCATAGGTGTACCACGCCCCGCTCTTGCGGACGACGTCATGCTCCACGGCAACATCGATCAGGCTCCCCTCCCGGGAGATGCCCTCTCCGAACATGATGTCGAACTCGGCCTGACGGAAGGGCGGTGCCACCTTGTTCTTGACGACCTTGGCGACCACCTTGTTTCCGATGGCCTCCTGGCCGTCCTTGATCGTCTGCACCCGCCGGATGTCGATGCGCACCGTGGAGTAGAACTTGAGGGCCCGGCCACCCGGCGTGGTCTCCGGGCTGCCGAACATGACGCCGATCTTCTCGCGAAGCTGATTGATGAATACCGCCGTCGTGTCCGAGCGGTTGATGGTCCCCGCCAGTTTCCTCAGGGCCTGGGACATCAGACGGGCCTGCAGGCCCATGTGGGAGTCGCCCATCTCTCCCTCGATCTCGGCACGGGGCACCAGCGCGGCCACCGAGTCGATGATCACGACGTCGAGCGCACCGGAACGGATCAGCATGTCGGCGATCTCCAGCGCCTGCTCACCGGTGTCGGGCTGGGAGATCAGCAGCTCATCGACGTCGACGCCGAGAGCACGGGCATACCCGGGATCGAGGGCGTGCTCGGCGTCGATGAAGGCGGCGATGCCGCCGTTGCGCTGCGCCTCGGCGGCGATGTGCAGGGCGAGGGTGGTCTTGCCGCTGCTCTCCGGTCCGAAGATCTCGACGATGCGGCCCCGGGGGACCCCGCCGATGCCGAGCGCCAGGTCGAGGGAGAGGGCGCCGGTCGAGATCGCACCGATCTTCTGGATGTTGTCGGTGCCGAGTCGCATGATGGCGCCCTTGCCGAACTGGCGCTCGATCTGCGACATGGCCATCTCGAGAGACTTGTCCCGTTCCACCTGTGGCTCCTTCTTCCGGTGAGGTGCTCCCGACGCTACGACCGTGGTATGACACGTCTCGTTGGAATCACACCATCGTAACTACGTCGTGGAGATCCAGGTTAACCGAACAGGTGTTCGGGAGCAAGGAGCCCCGTCCGCTTTCCGCCGTCCGCCATCCGCTTCCCGCAGGCGGCCGTCACCGGTCCTTCAGGGGGTATTCGTCGAGCACCCGGTATTTCGCTCCGCCCCGTCCCAGCCGGCTCTGAAAGACCGACAGCCGGGTCACCCCCATGGGCACATCGCACCGCCAGCCCTCCCCCACCACCTCCCGCAAGTCCTCCTCCGGCCGCAGCCGGCTGATCGTGAGGTGGGGACGGAAGGGGCGGTCTTCCGGTGGGAACCCGGCGACCTCGAGGGCGGCATCGACGCGCTCGGCGAGCTCGTGCAGGTGGCTGCCGTCTTCCTCCATCCCGATCCAGAGGACCCCGGCGCGCGACGGACGGGGAAACGCACCGAGGGCGCCCCAGCGGATCTTGAACGCCGCTCCCAGATCGGCACCGGCGAAAGCCGCCCGCACCCGATCGAGGGCGACCTCCTCGATCGGTCCGAGGAACCGCAAGGTGACATGCCAGTTCTCCGGCGGGACCGGGTGGCCGGGCATCAGTCCCACCCGGGACCGCACGACGTGGGCGAGTCGATGACGGGTCTCCTCGTCGAGGGGAATGCCGACGAAGACCCTGATCAGCTCTGCCACCACGCACCACTGAGGGCGAGTCGGATCGCGTGGAGGGCGGCGGTGGTGGCGTAGGTGCGCACCCGCTCCCGATCGCCGGGGAGGCGAAGCAGCCGCGCCCGCTCGCCGGACGGCGTGACCACCGCGATCACGATCGTCCCGGGAGGATGCTCCAGGGCGTCGGGACCGGCGGAGCCGGTGACCGCTACCGCCACCCCGGCGGCGAAGCGTCGGGCAGCTCCGCGCGCCATGGCGAGCGCGGTCTCCTCGCTGACCAGTCCGTGCTCGGCGATCGTTTCCGGAGTGACTCCGAGCAGGGCGACCTTGGCCGCGCCCGAGTAGGCGACCACGCCGCCGGCGAAGGCCGCCGAAGCGCCCGGTACGGAAGTGAGGGCGGCGGCCACCATGCCCCCGGTGGCCGACTCTGCGGTTGCCAGCGTCAGGCCGGCCTCGGTGCAGGCTCGGAGCACGACCCGCTCGACGGTGTCGTCCCCGGCACCGAACACCAGCGATCCGAGGCGCCCGCGGATCTCCTCTTCGCGGGGGGCAATGAGCCGGTCGGCCTCCTCCCCGCTGTGCGCCCGGGCGGTGAGCCGGAGCTTTATCTCTCCCCCGCTCGCCAGAAACGCCAGGGTGGGATTGGTGCCGGCGTCGTAGAGGTCTCCGAGCAGCTCGGCGATGCGCGACTCGGACTCGCCCCAGGTGCGCAGCAGGCGGCTGACGATCACCCCGCCGGTCCCGCCCGCCTCCGCCACCAGGAAGGGGATGATGTGGGCCTCCACCATCGGCAGCATCTCCTGAGGAACCCCGGGAACCGCGAAAACCCAGCAGGTACCGATCCTGAGGCGAAGGCCGGGGGCGGTGCCCTTCTCGTTGGGGATCATCGTGGCCCCCTCCGGGTACTCGGCCTGGCGCAGATTGGTCTCCGGCATGGGGCGTCCCCGGCGCTCCCACCATCGGCGCAGGTGATCGGCATACTCGTCGGAGAAATGCATCGGCACCCCGGCGGCCCGGGCCAGGGCATCCCGGGTCAGATCGTCCTGGGTGGGCCCGATGCCCCCGGTGATGATGAGGGCATCGGCCCTGGCGGCGGCTTCGCCGATCGCAGAGACGATGCGCTCCAGGTTGTCGCCGACAACCGTCTGTCGGAAGTGGTCCAGTCCCGCCTCGGCCAGCCTGGCGCCGATGTCCGCAGCGTTGCCGTTGACTATCTGACCGAGGAGCAACTCGGTGCCGACGGCGAGCATCTCCACGTTCACGCGACCACCGCCTCGAGCTCCGAGCCGTAGGAGGCGGTGACCTCGGCCCGCAGCCACTCCCCGGGCCGACCCCGATCGAGGACGATGACCCCGTCGATCTCCGGCGCCTCTCGATAGGAACGCGCCACCGGGATCCCTTCCTCGACCAGGTCGACGACCACGTCGAGGACCCGGCCGACCTGTCGGGCGTTCTGCTGCGCGGTCATCTCCTCCTGAATCTCCTGCAGCAGCCTGGTGCGCTCGGCAGCGTCGTCGGGAGGAACCCGGCCCGGTAGATCCGCAGCCGGCGTTCCCTCCTCCGCCGAGTAGGGGAAGAAGCCCGCCCAGTCGAGCCTCCCCGTGCGCAGGAAGTCGGCGAGCACCTCGACGTCGTCGTCGGTCTCCCCCGGGAAACCGACGATGAACGAGGAACGCAACGCCGCATCGGGGCGCGCCGCCCGAATCCGGTCGATCAGCTCGAGATGGCGAACGCCGTCACCGGGGCGGCGCATCGCCCGCAGCAGCCTTCCCGAGGCATGCTGCAGGCTCAGGTCGAAGTAGGGCACGACCACCGGATTGGTCGTCATCTCGGCGATGAGGTCATCGGTGATCTCGCGGGGATACAGGTACAGGAGGCGCAGGCTCCGCAGTCCGGTGACGTCGCCGACGAACCGGACCAGATCGACGATTCCCCCGGGCGCGGCGATGTCCCGCCCATACGAGGCGAGGTCCTGAGCGACGAGCACGATCTCGCCGACACCGGCGGCGGCCAGTGACGCGATCTCCGACCGGATGTCGAGCGCCGCCCGGGAACGCTGCTTGCCCCGGAACTGGGGAATGGCGCAGAAGGTGCACGGCTTGTCGCATCCCTCGGCGACCTTGACGTAGGCGTAGGGCGTGGACGGCGTGGGCCGTCGCACCTCGTAGAGGATGTCCATGGGGCCGGCTTCGAAGCGGATCGGCTCCCAGCCCGTCAGCCGGTCCAAAGCCCCCACCAGCTCGCCGTAACGCTCCATGCCGAACACCGCATCGGCTTCGGGCAGGCTGTCCGCCAGCTCGGCCTGGTAGCGCTGCGCCATGCACCCGAGCACCACCAGCCCGGCGTCGGGCCGTTTCCGGGCGGAGGCGTCGAGGATCGCATCGATCGACTCGCGGCGCGCCGCCTCGATGAACGCACAGGTGTTGACCAGCACGACGTCGGCGGACTCCGGGGAGGCGGCCCGGGCGTAGCCGGCTCCCTCGAGACGGGCGTCGATCTTGTCCGAATCGACCTGGTTCTTGGCGCAACCGAGGGTTGTGAGCCAGATCGTGGGGGCGTCGCCGGGCATGGCCGACGAGTGTAGGAGGGACCCGCTACCGGCTACCGGCTGACGGCTACCGGCTGCCCGCTGCCCGTTACCCGTCACTGGTCCACCATGGTGTCGCCCGTCGCCCGTCGCCCGTCGCCCGCAAGAGTCGCGCTTCCGGTCTTGCGATTGCTAGCCGTGCTGCGTCCCGAGGTACCTCCCCCGGAAGTACTGCAGCGGTTCGGTGAGATCGTGCAGCTCGACCTCGTCCACGATTCCCTCCACCAGGGCGTGGCCGGCGGTGTCCTCGAATCCGGCGAGCGTGCAGCGGGCCCGGGTGCGCAGCGAAGGGATCACCGGACCGTGACGGCTGTCGGTCGGGTCCAGCCCGGCGAAGGGACCACCCGGACTCGGTCTGATCCCGGCAAACACCTCGGACAAGTGCCGGGAGGACCGCTCGAGCACATGAACCACGAAAGCCCCGGTGGAGAGCACCGCCTCCCATAGGTCGGTCGTCGTCCCGCAGAGGAAGTAGATGCGCGCCGGGTCGCCCTCGGCGACGATCATCGACGACACCGTCAACCCGGCGCGACGATCGGGTCTCCCGGAGGTGACCAGGGTCACCGGGGCAGCGAGCCGGCCGCGGAACCGGCGTACCGGGTCGCGCTCGTCTTCGGGATCGGCAAAGGGGTGGTCGTCGTGGATCACGCCACCGAAAGGTAGCCGGGACCGGCAGCGGGGTTGCCCCGGCGGCCGGGCGAGGCGAGTATCCCAGCCATGGAATACCGCCGCGAGCTGCGCGCCGCCCCGGAGGCCGCCGATGCCGCCGACCAGGTGACATCTGCCCGCTTTCGAGCGTCCGACCTCAGCGTGGATGTCAAGGGGGACGAGTCGCCCGTCTCCGACGCCGATCGGGCCGCCGAGCAGGCCATCCGCGCCGTTCTCGTCGCCGCGTATCCGGATGACTCGGTCCTCGGCGAGGAGTACGGGGAGAGCGGCGCCTCGTCGCGGCGCTGGATCATCGACCCGATCGACGCCACCATCAATTACGTCCGGGGCGTTCCGGTATGGGGCTCGCTCATCGCCCTCGAGGACGGCGACGGGATCGCGGTCGGCGTCGTGTCGGCCCCGGCATTGGGCATGCGCTGGTGGGCCTCCCGCGGCGGGGGGGCGTGGAACCGGGGCGATCGCATGGCGGTGTCGGCGACGGCGGAACTCGCCCAGGCCCACCTCTCATTCAACTCGGTCACCGCGGCGGAGGCGGCCGGGTTGTCCCACGTGCTGGATCTGAGTCGGCGGTGCGCCCGCACTCGCGGTTTCGGCGACTTCTGGTCCTTCATGCTCCTCGCCGACGGGGCGGTCGATGTGGTCGTCGAGCCCGTGGCGAAGGTGTGGGATCTTGCTCCGTTGATCGTGATCGTCGAGGAGGCGGGCGGCCGCTTCACCGACGCCGCCGGCGTGCGCACGATCGCCGGCGGAAACGCGGTGGCGACCAACGGCCCGCTGCACGACGAGGTGCTGCAGGTCCTCGCCGGTTAGACCGCAGTTGCCCGCTCGTCGGCATAGGCGCCGAGCGGGCCCGGCCCGAGCGCCGCCGAGATCGCTGCCCATCGCTCCGGCCGGACCCGTCCCTCTGTGCCCATTGCCGCCGCCGCGGCGGCGACCTCCGCGGACAGGGAGGCGAACAGCCCGACCTGGTCCAGCTCGGCCGCCCGACCGGCGGCGGCGATCGCGCCGGCGGCATCCCCGGCATCGAGCGCCTCGAGAGCCTGCTGGGCCGCGGTCAACGCCCGGCGCTGCTGGTGCCCGTCGATCACTCGCCCACTCCTTCGATGGCGGCGACTACGTCTGCGATGAAAGCCCTGCCGGCGGCACCATCGATGACCCGGTGGTCGTAGGACAAAGACAGCGGCATCTCCCGGCCCGGAACCACTACGCCCTCCCGCACCATCGCCCGCTCCACGGCGCGGCCCACCGACAGGATCGCCGTCGTGCCGTAGGGAATGATCGGCGTCCCGTACCCCCCGCCGACCGCCCCGATGTTCGACACTGTGAATGTGGCGCCGCGCAGCTCCTCGGCTCTGATCGTCCGATCCCGGGCAGCCACCGCCAGCCGTTTGATCTCAACGGCCAGTTCGGCAACAGCCTGCCGTTCGGCGCCCCGTACCACCGCCACCATCAGCCCTTCCGGGGTGTCCACGGCAACGCCGACGTCGTAGTGCTTGCGCAGCACCAGGGTGTCGCCGTCGAGGCCGGCGTTGAAGGCGGGGTGTCGCACCAGGATCGGGACCAGCGCGTGGATGAGCAACGCCTCGAGCGGCATCGGACCGGATTCGGCGAGCCGGCGCCTCTCCGCCAACAGCGCCGACGGATCTGCCGCGCCGTAGGTGGTGACGTGCGGGATCTCCTGCCACGACCTGGTCAGGTTGCGGGCGATCGCCAGTCGGGTCGGCGACAGCCGGACCCGCTCGACCTCCCCGGTGACGGCGGCGGCTGCGGCGACATCGTCCCGGGTGATCCGCCCCCCCGGGCCGGTGCCGGTCACCCCGCCGAGATCCACCCCCAGCGAGGAGGCGAGGCGGCGAACCAACGGCAGAGCCTGAGGGCGGATGGTGGTGGCGTCGGCATCCTCGAGCGTTCCCACGATCGGGGCAGCCTCGGGACGGTGCACCCTTGCCGCGGGCGCTGCCGGCGCAACGGTCCCCCACGACTCGCCCGGCTCACCGATCACCACCAGCAGCGAGTCCATCGGGATCACCGCCCCGTCGGCTGCGCCGAGGTGGAGGATGGTCCCGGCCCGGGGGGCCGGTATTTCGACGATCGCCTTGTCGGTCTCCAACTCGACGATCGGTTGGTCGAGGGCGACGGTCGCCCCCACTGCCACCAGCCACCGCACCACGGTGGCCTCGGTGAGGCCCTCGCCGATGTCGGGGAGCAGGAATTCGAACGCCATCAGGCCTCCAGGGTCCGGCGCGCCGCGGCCACGATTCGATCCACGCCCGGCATGTAATGCCGTTCCGAGCGCTTCAGGGGCACCACGGTGTCGTAGCCGGTGACCCGCTCCACGGGGGCGAGCAGCGAGTACAGGGCGCGCTCCTGCACGAGGGCGGCGACCTCCGAGGCGACACTCCCGGTCCGGTGCGCCTCCACGGTGACGACGACCCGGCCCGTCGCCGTCGCCGAGCGCACGATCGTCTCGTGGTCGAGCGGGGAGAGGGTCCGCAGATCGATCACCTCGGCGGCGATCCCGTCGACGGCCAGGGCGTCGGCGGCGGCCGTCGCGTCCCGGACCATGGCTCCGTAGGCGATCAGGGTCACGTCGGCTCCCTGCCGCACCACCGCGGCCTCCCCGATCGGGACTGTGTAGTGGCCCTCGGGCACCACCTCCTTGACGGCCCGGTACAGGCGGATCGGCTCGAGAAAGATGACCGGATCGGGATCGGCCACCGCGGCGAGCAACAAGCCCTTCGCATCGGCGGGAGACGACGGCACGACCACCTTGACCCCCGGGGTGTGGACGTAGACCGCTTCGTTCGATTCGCTGTGGTGCTCGGCGGCTCCGATCCCGCCGCCGTAGGGCATCCGGATCACCAGCGGGGCCGAGAACCGGTGGTTGGAGCGATTGCGAATCCGCCCCACATGGCTGACGATCTGGTCGAAGGCCGGGTACGAGAAGCCGAGGAACTGGATCTCGGCGATCGGCCGCATCCCCGCCACCGCCATCCCGAAGGCGGCCCCGATGATGCCGGACTCCGCCACCGGCGTGTCGATCACCCGAGCCGCCCCATGGCGTTCGAGCAGTCCATCGCTGATCCGAAACACCCCGCCGGTGGTGGCGACGTCCTCACCGAGCAGCACCACCCTGTCGTCGGAGGCGAGGGCCATGTCGAGCGCCTCGTTGAGGGCGCGCGCCATCGAGATCTCGGTCATGGCGTCCCCTCGTCGCGGAACATGGCGCGGCGTTCGTCCTCGAGAACCGCCGTCGGGCGGGCGTACATGCGATCGAACATGGCATCGGGCGAGAGCGGCCCCAGTGACTCCGCCCGCTCGACGGCCGCCTCGATCTCGCTCCCGGCGAGCGCCGCGATGTCGTCCTCCCAGCCCTGATCCCAGCCATCGGCACCTTGCAGGTACTGGCGCACCCGATCGATGGGGTCGCGAGTCCGCCACTCCTCGACGTCGTCCCCGGGGCGATACCGGCCGGCGTCGTCGGCGGTCGTGTGCGGACCCATGCGATAGGTGAGCGCCTCGATGAGAGTGGGGCCCTCGCCGCGGCGCGCCCGGTCGACCGCAGCCCCGGTTGCCGCCACCATCGCCAGCACGTCGTTGCCGTCGACCAGGACTCCCGGCATCCCGTAAGCCGTCGCCTTCTCGGCGATGGTCTGCGACGCGGTCTGGCGGGCACGGGGCAGCGAGATCGCCCAACCGTTGTTCTCACAGACGAAGACCGTGGGGGTGACGAAGACGGCGGCGAAGTTCATCGCCTCGTGGAAATCCCCCTCGGAGGTCGCTCCGTCTCCGAAGTAGGTGAGCGCCACCCGGTCCGAACCGCGCAGACGCTCGGCCCACCCGAGACCGACGGCGTGGATCATGTGGGCGCCGACGGTGATCGAGGGCGGGAGGATGTTCACGCCGGCGGGAGGCGCGCCGCCGCGCTCGTCACCCATCCTGCCCAGCAGCAGGTTGTCCCACGTGTAGCCGTGGAACCACATGGCGGCGGCGTCCCGGTAGGTGCCCACCATCCAGTCGTCGGCCCGCAGCGCGGCGGCACTCCCGATCTGGGCGGCCTCCTGGCCCTCGAACTGCGCATAGGTGGCGAGGCGACCTTGCCGCTGCAGAGCGGAGCCCTTTCGGTCATATACCCGGGCGGTGACCATGGCGGCGAACAGCCGACGGGTCTCGGCGACGTCGATGGGGGCGGCGCCGACCAGCGTGCCGTCGACGGAGAGCAGGCGGAGAAGGTCCATGAGGCGGGGAGAGTAACCGTTACCGGTTGCCGGTCACCGGGACGGCGGAGGGTCACGCCTCGGTGAGCACCTCTTCGAGCTCCTCGGGCGCCACCAGCACCGCCCGGGCCTTGGATCCCTCCGAGGGGCCGACGATCCCCTTGCGCTCGAGAATGTCCATCACCCTTCCCGCCCTGGCGAAGCCGATGCGCAGCTTGCGCTGCAGCATCGAAGTCGAGCCCAGCTGGGAGCGCACGATCAGCTCGATCGCCTGGCGCATCACCTCCGGCTCCTCACCCTCGTAGGTGTCCGAAGCCGCCCGCTGCGCCTCGGCCGCCTCGAACACCTCGTGCTCGTAGCGGGCCTTGCGCTGCTCCCGGACGTATTCGACGACGGCGTGGATCTCCTCCTCGGTCACCCAGGCGCCCTGAATGCGCCGCGGGTGGGGCTCGCGGGCGGTGACCACGATCATGTCGCCGAGGCCGACCAGCTTTTCGGCGCCGGAGAGATCGAGGATCACCCGGCTGTCCGCCTGGGAGGCCACCGAGAACGCCAGGCGCGACGGGATGTTGGCCTTGATGACACCGGTGATCACGTCGACCGATGGGCGCTGGGTGGCGATGACCAGGTGGATGCCGACGGCGCGGGCCATCTGGGCGATTCGGACGATGGCATCCTCGACGGCGCGGCCGGCCACGATCATCAGGTCGTTCAACTCATCGACCACGACCACGATGTAGGGGAACCGATCGAAACGATCGTGTTCGAGCATGCCCCGGTCGTACTTCTCGTGGTACCCCAGGATGTCGCGCACCGCCGCTTCGGCCAGCCGGTCGTAGCGGCGATCCATCTCCCGGACCGCCCACTGCAGCGCGTCAGCGGCCTTCTTCGGGCTGGTGATCACCTTGGTGAGGAGGTGCGGCACGTCGTTGTACTGGCCCAGCTCAACCCGCTTCGGGTCGACGAGGATCATGCGCACCTCGTCGGGCGTGGTCCGCATCAGCATCGTGGTGACGATGGCGTTGATGCACGACGACTTCCCGGCGCCGGTGGCACCGGCGATCAGCACGTGGGGCAACTCGCTCAGGTTGATCATTTGCGCCCGCCCCGAGATGTCGATCCCCAGAGCCACCTCGAGCGGATGCGCCGCCGCCTTGGCCTCGGGACTGCGCAGCACGTCACCCAGGGTGACCAGCTGCCGGCGGCGGTTGGGCACCTCGACGCCGATGGCGCTGCGGCCGGGGATCGGGGCGATGATCCGCACGTCGGGGGTCGCCAGGGCGTAGGCGATGTCGTGCGACAGCCCGGTCACCCGGGCGACCTTGACCCCGGGGGCGAGCTCTATCTCGTAGCGGGTGACCGTCGGGCCGGGAACGATCCGGGTGAGCCGGGCATCGACGCCGTGCTGGATCAGGGCGTCCTCGAGCTCGCGGGCGGTCTCGTCGAGAGCCTTCTTGCTCTGCCCGGCCCCGCCTCCCAGGGCGAGCAACTCGAGGGGCGGGAGGGTGTACCCGGCAGCGGAGGGCCGCGGGGGCGGCGTCGTGGGTTTGGGAGGCGGCTTTCTCGCCGGGGGACGTCGCACGACCTCGGCACCCGGCTGCCCGTCGGGAGCGACCGCCGCCGGCACCGGCACCAGCCGGGGAGGGGATTGGCGGACTTCGATCACGGGTGCCCGCCGGCGGCCCCGGCCGCGCAGCCGCGACCAGCTGGTGCCGACGATGTCCGAGAAGGCTCGTCCCGCCTCGCGGAAGGTGGTCCTCGTGATGAGCAGCACGCCGAGGGCGGTGAACGCGATGAGGATCGTCAGCGCACCCCAGAACCCGACCACACGGCGCAGCGGGAAGGCCACCAGTGAGCCGACGGCTCCGCCGCGATCCCTCACCTGATCGAGCGAACCCGCCAAGGACACGGTCCCCGTCATCAGGTGGAACATCGCCAGGGTCGACAGGAACGTGACGATGAAGCCGGCGACCATGCGCCCGTAGTCATCGCGCCGTCGCGTCACCAGGAGGATCGACCCGAGCACGACGAGCAGCCCGGCGGTGACGTAGCCCCAGACTCCGAAGAGGAGTTGCAGGGCCCGGGTCAGCCCGTCACCCATCGGACCTGCCAGCCCGAAGAAGGCGAGGCCGACCAGGATTCCCCCGACGAGCAGGCTGACGCCCCACACGTCATCGGCGTGGCGACCGAAGCCGCTGCGAATCCGCTCCCGAAATGCCGCCAGCAGCGAAGGCTTCGGGATGCGTCGTGAGTTCGAGCTTGCGGTTGCCCGGCCCCGCCCTGAGCCCCGGCTGGGCGCGGACTTCCGTGTAGCCATGTACCGCTGAGGTTAGGGCGACACGGGTGTAGTTCAAACGATTGGATTCGGCGAGGCGAATCGCACCGGCTACCGGCTGCCGGCTACCAGCAGGATCAGATTCGCGTGGTCAGAGCGACAGCTGGAACGGACGGGCAGCGGGCAGCGGGCAGCGGGCAGCGGCTTTCTCAAACCTCGAGAACCACCACGATCACCACTGCCTTGCGACCGGTCTCGGAGCGAGTGACCCGGTTCACCGCGGTCTTCACGTGGCGGCGCACGGCCTCGGCTTCCAGGGGCGGGGAGAGTCCCTCGAGCTCCCGGCGGATGGCTTCGGCGGCCTTGGCGAACACCTGGGTCGGATCGTCCATGAACCCGTGGCTGTCCAGGTCGGGCCCCTGCACGATCTCGCCGGTGGACATGTCGACGGCAAGCGTGGCCACGACCACGCCATCCTCGGAGAGGTGCCGCCGGTCGCGGATCACGCCCTGGACCGAGCCGGCCACTTCGAGGCCGTCGACGAACACGTGGCCTGCCGGCACGGTCTGGTGCTCGTGTCTCGCGGTGCCGCCGTCGAGCACGACGGAGTCGCCGTCGGTGCACAGGAAGACCTCGGGCACGCGCATCTCGGTGGCGAGATCGGAGTGGGCGCGCAGATGGCGGTACTCCCCGTGTACCGGCACGAAGGCCTGTGGCCGCACGACGTTGATGAACGTCTTGAGTTCCTCACGGGCTCCGTGACCCGACACGTGAACGGTGGCGTTGTCGCCATGGAACACGCGTGCCCCGCGTCGCAGCAGGCCGTTGATGACCCGGCCCACCTTGGTCTCGTTCCCGGGGATGGGACGGGCGGAGATGATCACCGTATCCCCCTCGCCGATCTTCACCCAGCGGTGTTCGCCCGCCGCCATGAGAGACAGAGCGGCGAACGGCTCACCCTGGCTTCCGGTGGAGACGATCGCCGTCTGCTCGGGAGGCAGCCGGAGAAGTTCCTCGAGAGGAAGGACCGAATCCGCCGGTATGTCGATCAGCCCGAGTTCCTCTGCCGTGGGCACATTGCGCACCATCGAGCGTCCCATGAACCCGACGTAGCGGCCGGCATCGACCGCGGCATCGACTATCTGCTGGACCCGGTGGATGTGTGACGAGAAGCACGCCGCCACCAGGCGCCCGGTGGTCTCGACGACGATTTCGTAGAGAGGCTGGCTGAGGCTCGCTTCCGAAGGCACGAAGCCCGGCACTTCGGCGTTGGTGCTGTCGGAGAGCAGAAGGCGCACCCCTTCCCTGCCGAGCGCGGCGAACTCGGGAAGGTCGGTAGGAACGCCATCGATCGGTGTGGGATCGAGCTTGAAGTCGCCGCTGTGAACGATGATCCCCTCCGGGGTGTCGAGGGCGATCCCGGCGCCTTGGGGTATCGAGTGCGACACCGGGATGAGCATGAAGCGGAACGGGCCATGGTCGGTCCACACCCCGGTGGGCGTCGCCCGGAGGTCGCCGGCGATCCCGGCTTCTTCGAGCCGGGACCTGGCGAAGGCCACCGCCAGCGCGGTCCCGTATACCGGCACGTTCACGTTGCTGAGGAAGTAGGACAGCGCCCCCACGTGATCCTCATGCCCGTGGGTGAGGATCACGCACTCGATGGCGTCGGCCCGGCGCAGGATCGGAGAGAAGTCCGGGATCACCAGATCGACGCCGAGCATGTCCTCCTCGGGGAACATCAGACCGCAGTCGATCAAGGCGACGCGCCCGTCGATGTCCACCGTGGCGCAATTGCGCCCGATCTCGCCGAGCCCGCCGTGGAACGTGACGCGAACCGTCATAGGGCTCGGGCCGCCGCCAGGGCTTCCTTGACCGCGCCGACCGTCTCCTCCGAAGCCGCCACCAGGGGAAGCCGGGGGCGCCCCACCGGACGCCACATGGCGTCCAGCGCCGCCTTCACCGGCGTGGGGTTGGGCTCGACGAACAGCGCGGTGAACAGCGGCGTCAATCCGAGATGGAGCCGCCGCGCCTCCTCCCAGTCCCCGGCGACGGCGGCGTCCACCATCGCCTTGATCTGCTCGCCGGCCAGGTGAGCCGCCACCGAGACGATGCCTGCACCACCCACCGCCATGATCGGCAGGGTCAGCACGTCATCGCCGGAGTAGACGGCAAAGCCCTCGGAGCAGGTGAGTAGGGTCCTGGTGGTGAAGCTCAGATCCCCGACCGCATCCTTGACGGCGACGATACGGGGATGGGCGGAGAGGCGGGCGAGGGTATCGACCTCGATGAGCCGACCCGTGCGGGAGGGGATGTTGTAGAGGAGGACGGGAACGTCCGATGCATCGGCGATCGCCGAGAAGTGCTCGTACAGACCTTGCTGGGACGGCCGCGAGTAATAGGGGGTGACCGCCATCACGCCGTCGACTCCCGTCTCCACCGCCCGCCTGGTGAGGTGGATCGACTCGGCGGTGTCGTATGTGCCGGTGCCCGCCACCACCATGGCGCGTTTCCCGACTGCCTCGACGACGCCGCGGAACAACGCCACCTTCTCGTCTTCGCTCAGGGTCGGCGACTCGCCCGTCGTCCCACCGACCACGATGCCATCCGACCCGGTGTCGACGAGATGCCTGGCGAGCTCCCAGGCGGTGCCGTGGTCGACCCCGCCGTCGGAGCCGAAGGGAGTGATCATGGCCGTGAGCATCCGGCCGAAGGGAGCGGTCATCGAACCTCCTGGTCGTGCTGACGGTAGTCCCCACGGGCTGTTCTCGGTGTCTTGCGCGAGTCGATCCGGACGTCGGGGAGAATGCTCTAACCTCGGAACACCACGCCTCCCCGAGCGGTTGTGAGTGACGCCATGCCACACGTGAAAGACGTCGATCAGCAGCAATTCGCCCAGGAGGTCCTGCACCGCTCTGAAGAGGTACCGGTAGTCGTCGACTTCTGGGCGAAGTGGTGCGGCCCATGCAAGGTGCTCGGACCCTCACTGGAGAGGCTCGCCGCCCACTACGGCGGGGCCTTCGAGTTGGTGAAGGTGGACACCGACGCCAACCAGGCACTTGCCGCCCAGTTCGGGATCCAGTCGATTCCCACCGTCTTCGCATTCAAAGGCGGCAAGCCGGTCAGCCAGTTCGTCGGTGCCCTCCCCGAGGCGGCCATCCGCCGTTGGATAGATGAGCTGCTGCCGACCGAACTCGACCGGATGGTGGAGCGGGCTCGCGATCTCGCATTCGCCGATGATGAGGCCGGCGCCGAGGCCGTCTACCGGGAGGTGCTCTCCCGGGTGTCCGATCATCAGGATGCGGCAACCGGGCTCGCTTCGCTGCTCATCGCCCGGGGCGACACCGACGAGGCGCTGATCGTCCTCGGCAAGGCGCCCCGCACCTCCGAGGTGGAGAAGCTGGAGGCGGCGGCCCGGGTCACCGCCGCGCAGGGCATCGACCTCTCGCACCTCGAGGCTCGACTCGCCGCCGATCCGACAGACGATCGCGCCCGTCTGGAGCTGGGCCATGCGCTCGCCGCCAAGGGTGAATGGGAAGCCGGGCTCGACCATCTCCTCGCCGTGGTGCGCCGTGGCGGAGAGCTGCGCGACACTGCTCGTCGGGCGATGGTCGACGTGTTCGGCCTCCTCGGCGCCGACCACCCGCTGACCGCCACCTACCGCCGGGCGCTGGCGAATAGCCTGTTCTGAATCGCCAAAGGCGATTCAGAACGCACCCGCTGCCCGCTGCCCGCAAGAAGGTTTTGTCGCCCGTCTCCCGTCGCCCGCAAGAGTCGCGTTGGCGGGTGATCGCCTTTCGCCCATCGCCCTCTGGTGAC
>Ga0154817_1106_pt8 | contig 14881 bp, 10 predicted proteins | sample Rifle2008BG16ft_FD_105825 | JGI IMG/M metagenome (GOLD analysis project Ga0154817, IMG submission 105825) | Actinobacteria bacterium RBG_16_67_15
TGCGGGAAACCTAGATTCACGCCGCGGTGGCGGGGGTCGGGCCAGCGGGACGTGATCACCTTGAGGCGGGTGTAGAAGTGCACCCCCTCGGTGCCGTACATGCGAGCGTCGCCGAAGATCGACGCCTTCCAGCCCCCGAAGGAGTGATACGCCATCGGGACCGGGATCGGAACGTTGATCCCCACCATCCCGGCCTGAGCCTCGTTCTGGAACTTGCGGGCGGCACCGCCGTCATTGGTGAACAAGGCGACACCGTTGGCCCACTGGTTCTGATCGAGCAACTTGACCGCCTCGTCGTACGAGTCGACGCGCACCGTCGAGAGCACCGGCCCGAAGATCTCGTCCTGATAGATCGACATGTCCGGGGTCACGTTGTCGAAGAGGGTGGGGCCGACGAAGAACCCGGGCTGGCCGATCAGGCCGCGCCCGTCGGCGACGAGGGTCGCCCCCGCGGCGATCCCAGCATCGATGTATCCGACGACCTTGTCGCGATGCTGCGCGGTCACCAGGGGACCCATCTCGGCGCCGGGCTCGAGGCCGGAGGAAACCTTGATGCGCCCCAGGCGCTCCACCACTTTGGGCATGAGGCGGTCGCCGGCGTCACCCACCGTGACCAGAACCGAGATCGCCATGCACCGCTCCCCGGCCGAACCGTATCCAGCAGACACCACGGCGTCGGCGGCGAGATCCATGTCGGCGTCGGGCAGCACGATCATGTGGTTCTTGGCGCCGCCCAGCGCTGCCACCCGCTTCCCGGCGCGGGTCCCGGTCTCGTAGACATACCGGGCGATCGGCGTCGAGCCGACAAACGACACCGCGGCGATGTCGGGATGGGTGAGGATGCGATCGACCGCAACCTTGTCCCCGTGGACCACGTTCATCACACCCTCGGGGAGGCCGGCCTCGTGGAACAACTCGGCGCAGAAGTTGGCCGCCGAAGGGTCCTTCTCCGAAGGCTTGAGCACGAAGGTGTTCCCGCAGGCGATGGCGATGGGGTACATCCACATGGGCACCATCGCCGGGAAGTTGAAGGGGGTGATGCCGGCGACGACTCCAACCGGTTGACGGATCGAATAGGTGTCCACTGCGGTGGAGACGTTCTCGTTGAACTCGCCCTTGAGCAGTTGCGGGATGCCGCAGGCGAACTCGATCACCTCGAGGCCGCGCTGCACCTCGCCGTGGGCATCGCTGAGGACCTTGCCGTGCTCCGAGACCAGAATCCGGGCGACGTCGTCGAGATGGCGGGCCACCAGGTCCCGAAACGCGAAGAGGATGGTGGTGCGGCGCGACAGCGACACGTGCTCCCACGATTCCCACGCCCGGCGGGCCGACGCCACCGCAGCATCGACCTGCTCCACGGTGGCCAGGGCAACGCGGGCCTGGACCTCACCGGTGGCGGGATCGAAGACGTCGCCCCAACGCTCGACCTTGCCTTCGAAGGACTTGTTGTCGATCCAATGCGTGATGTTCCGCATAGCCCCCTCCGGAAGAGGAAAGGGTACTGAGTCTTCAGTCTTCAGTCATCGGTTTTTCAGCGGTCAGCCGTGGAGCGGTCAGCCAGAAAGGGTGCCGGGTAAGACCTCTTGCGGGCGACGGGCGACGGGCGACGGTCAGCGCAACTCCCCCGGTACTCCGGCGCGCACCACCGGCTGCCGCGGCACCACTCGCACCGGTTGGTAGGGCTCCCCCAGTGCCGGGCGCGGATCGGGTTCGCCGCGGTTGGGCCATGCCGCCATCGCCCGCTCGGCTAGTGCGGTGATGGTGAGGGAGGGGTTCGACCCCAGATTCGCCGGGACGGCGGCACCATCCACCACCGACAGGGTGGGATAGCCATACATGCGGTGATAGGGATCGATCACGCCGCTCGAGGCATCCGTGCCGATGGTCGCTCCGCCGATGAGGTGAGCGGTGAGGGGGATGCCGAGCAGGGACTCGTTGACGCTGGCCTCTGGGTCGCCGCCGATTTCCGCCGCCGCGACCCGAGCGGCTTCGTGCGCCACCGGGAGCCACCGCGGGTTGGGGGTGCCGTGGCCCGGCTTCGAGGTGATCTTGCGCCGGAACCAGCCGCGCTTCATCTCGAGGCGAACGCTGTTGTCCTCGCTCTGCATCACCAGCACGATCATCCCCCGCTCCGACCAGCGCCGCACCGAGAGCGACCGGAGAAATGCGATCGGCGACTTGAGCGCATGCCAGAGGAACCGCGCCGGTTGCCATCCCCCGCCCCCGGGAACCAGGATCGTGGCGAGCAACCCCATGGAGTTGCTGCCTGCCGGATAGCGCACCGGTTCGATCCGGGTCCGTGGCTGGGGCGTGAACGACGAGGTGATCGCCACCCCGTGCGAGTAGTCGACGCCGGTCCTGCGCGCCACGGCACCGGTGATCGCCTCGGAGTTGGTGCGCACCAGGTGCCCGAGACGCTCCGATACTCCGGGGAGCCGGCCGGCATCACGCAGGCGCAGGAGGAACCGGGTGGTCCCCAGGCCGCCCGCGGCGAACACGATGTGGGTGGCGCGGAAGGTGGCACGGCGATGGCGCACCCAGGCTCCCGGACGCGCCGTGGTCACGGTCCAACCGTCCGTCGTCTTCTCGAGGTCGATGGCCTCGTGCTCGGGAAGCACCCGGGCGCCGGCTCGTTCGGCCAGGAACAAGTAGTTGCGATCCAGGGTGTTCTTCGCCTCGTACCGGCAGCCGACCATGCACCCACCGCACTCGCGACACCCGACACACTCGGGTCCGAGGCCACCGAAGAAAGGATCGGGGACACGGGTGCGGGCCTCGCCCCGGTAAACCCCAACCTGCACCGGATGGTGGGTGGCGGCAGCATCGAAGTGCCGGGCGATGGCGGCGATCACTCCATCGGCCGGGGTGGCGGCATTGGCCTCGACCACCCCAAGCATCCGGCGCGCCTGGTCGTACCATGGCGCCAGTTCCGTCTTCCAATCCGTGATGGCGGCCCACTGGCGGTCTTCGAAGAACTCATCGTGGGGTTCGATCAGGGTGTTGGCGTAGACCAACGATCCTCCCCCCACTCCGGCGCCGGAAAGGACCATGACCTCCCGCAGCAGGTCGATGCGCTGGATGCCGCGCAACCCAAGGCGGGGAAACCATAGGAAACGGCGCAGGTTCCAGGTGCTGCCGGCGAAGTCATCGGGGCCGAACCGCCTCCCCGCCTCGAGCACCAACACCCGGTAGCCCTTCTCGGTGAGACGCAAGGCCGCAACGCTGCCGCCAAACCCACTGCCGATGACGATGACGTCGGCGTCGAGTTCAGCGGCAAACGCGGTCACGGGAAGGGACGGTAACGGAAGATGGCTGCCCGCTACCCGTTACCCGTTACCCGGCACCCGGCACCCGGCACCCGTTACCCGTTGCCAAGGAACGGATTGCCCACATCCGGTTACCGGTAACCGGTAACCGGTAACCAGTAACTCGTAGAGTCTGCCCCCATGCCCTCCCTCTCCGAGATCGCCGCAGCGACTCCTGCCGACCGCGACCGCTATGTCGACTTCCTGCGGGCTTTCAGCATCGTGACGGTCGTGCTCGGCCACTGGTTCATCGCAATCATCGTTTGGGAGGGCGGCAGGATCTCGGTCGACAATGCCGTCGGCCTGCAGCGCGGCCTGTGGGCGGCCACCTGGATCCTGCAGGTGATGCCGATCTTCTTCTTCGTCGGCGGCTTTGCGAATGCGATGGGTTGGGACTCGATTCGGCGCCAGGGGCTCGGCTACCGGGCGTTTCTGGTGCGGCGCCTGGAGCGGCTGCTCTGGCCAACGGCGATCTTCGCGGCGGTGTGGATCGTCGTCGAGACGATCCTGCACCTGACCGACACCGGAGCGCCGGGCATCACCCGCGGCACCTTCCTCCCCTTCGGACCGCTGTGGTTCCTCGGCGTCTATGTCGTCGTGGTGGCCATGGCGCCGCTGATGCTGAAGCTCCACCGCCGCGGGCGCCTCACCGTGCCGATCGCCCTGGCGCTGGGTGTCGCCCTGATCGATGCGACCCGCTTCGGGACAGCCTTCAAGGGCATCGGATGGGCCAACCTGTTGCTGGTGTGGCTTGCGGTCCACCAGCTCGGGTTCTTCTACGCCGATGGCTCCCTGCCCGGCGCCGGGAAGCGGCGGTGGTGGGCGATGGTCTGCTTCGGCCTCTCAGGTCTTATCGTCCTCACCAACCTGGTCACCTTCACCGATGCGCTGTGGTACCCGCGCAGCATGGTGGGCGTCGACATCGAGCCCGTCTCGAACATGAGCCCGCCCTCCCTTGCCATCCTGGCGTTGACGGTGTGGCAGGTTGGGGCCGCGATGCTGCTGCGCATCCGGGTCAACGCCTGGCTGGCGCGGCCCCGACCCTGGACCCGGGTGGTGCTGATCAACTCGATGATCATGACCATGTTCCTGTGGCATCTGACCGCCTTGGTGCTGGCGATCCTCGTGCTGCATCCCCTCGGCTTCGGGCTGGAAGCCACGACCTCGCTCCGATGGTGGTTGGAGCGACCGCTGTGGGTCCTGGCTCCTGCGGTGTTTCTCACTCCCCTCCTGCTCGTCTTCTCCCGATGGGAGCGTCCGATCAGGCGCAAACCGGACCCCGGCCGATAGCGGGATCTCCGGCCTCCGGGTCATTCTCCCCTGGCAGCGTGGCGGTCGGAGAGGACGATGAGGTCATGACCTCGCAGGTCGTCCTTGCGGTCGATCGAAGTCGACTCAAGGCTCTGCTCGCGATCACGGCGGCCCCGCGTGTCTCGGTCGTGATGCCCGTCGATCATCTCGAGCCGCAACAGGATGCGATCCGCGCCCGCGGCCTCGGCGCCAGGCTGCGGATGATCCTCGACGCCCACGCCGTCAGCGCCGAGGTCTCCGATCGCCTGGTTGCGGCGGTCGAGGTGCGTTTCGGACACCTCCACCCGATAGCCCATGCCACCACTGCGGTGGCCCTGTATGCCACCCCGGCCGGGGTGGAGTGGCTCCCCCTCCCGGTCCGGGTCGGAGAGACCGTGACCGTCGCCGAGGAGTTCCACCTCCTCCCGTTGCTCGACGCGCTCGACCCGGCACACTGCTTCGTCCTGACATTGGCGCGTGGCGGCAATGCGTTGTGGCGCGCCGACCGGTGGTCCGTCGCACCGCTACCCCTTCCCGGGGCCCCCGGGGCGCTCACCGAGATCACCCGGTTCCGGGTGCTGGAGAAGCAGCTGCAGTTCCACCAGACGGCACGCGGCGGAGCGGCCGTGTTCCACGGCCACGCCCTCGGCGAGAACCGCGAGATGGAGCCGGTGCGGACCTACCTGCGTCGGGTCGACCAGGCCGTCGCCACCGCACTCGCCGGCGACCCGGCTCCGGTGGTCCTGGTGGGACCAGGGAACCTGCCCAGCATGTTCCGTGAGATTTCGGCGCACGACCAGTTCGCGACTCACTCGATCGAGAGCCATCCCGACGGAATCGATGCCACCCGGCTGCACGAAGCCGCCCGACCCATCGTCGAGGCGTTGGTGGTCGAGCGCACGCTCCGTCACCTCGACCGGGTCGGGACGCTGCGTGAGTCCCGCAGATCGTCGACCCTGGCCGCGGAGATCGTGGTGGCGGCGGCCATGGGGAGGGTGGACACGATGCTCTTCGATCCCGCTACGGACAACTGCGGTGTGGTCAATCGGGCCGCGGTCGCCGCCCTGCGCCACGCGGCAACCGTCCTGCCCGCTCCCGGGTTGGCCACCGGCGCCGCGGCCACCTATCGCTGGTGACCGCCGGCTCTCTCAGGAACTCGGGGGGACTTCGCCGTGCTCGTCGAGCCAGGCCAGCATTGCGCTGACGCTGCCCAGGGCGAGCCCGATACTCGTGTCGGCTGCGCCGTAGTACAGGTACATGGTGTCGCCATCCGCGGCGATGGTGTACCCACAGGGGAAGACGACGTTGTCGACGTCGCCGCGCACCTCGTACGGCTCCTCGGGACCGAAAACCCACTCGTCGCTGCGCCGAAGACAGCGCTCCGGTTCCTGCAGATCGAAAAGGGCGAGACCGAGGCGATAGATGACACCGGCGGCGGTGTAACGGACCCCGTGATAGATCACCAGCCACCCTTGCGGCGTCTCCAGCGGAGGCGGGGAGAGCCCGATCTTCCGTGCGTCCCACCATCCCCCCAAACGCGCCTCGAGCATCATCTTGTGCTTGCCCCAGGCCCGCAGGTCGGGCGAATAGGAGATCCACATGTGCGCAGTGGGCAACGTGACCGGTCGATGAATCATCGCCCACTCGCCTCCGATGCGATGCGGCAACAGCGCCGCATCCTTGTCTTCGGGGGACATGACGAGGCCGTACCGCTCGAAATCACGGAAGTCCTTGGTGAAGGCGAGTGAGACCCCGGGTCCGTCACGCGTGTATGCGGTGTACACGACGCCGTACATCTGGAGTTCAGGCACCCAGGTGATGCGGGGGTCCTCGATCCCCCACAGCTCTTCGGGATGCTGGTCGGGATCCGCCGGAAAGGTGGGCTGAGAGTCGATCCGCCAGCCGTCCACTCCGTTGTCCGATCGAGCCGCGCACAGGTGGGAGAGACCGCGCCGATCCTCGACTCGGCACAGCAGCAGAGTCGTACCGTCGGGGAGGCGCACCGCACCCGCGTTGAACACGCTGTTGGCCGCATAGGGCCAATCGGCGACAGTCAGAATCGGATTCTGCGGGTGTCGCTTGAAAAGCTCGGGATGCCGATTGCTCAACGAAGTCCCATCGTCACGAGAGAGCTCTCCAGGCGCAGCTCCAGGAGTGCCTGGAGAAAGGCCAGCATCGACTCGGCACCCTGGTTCTCATTGGGTCGATCCGAGTGCAGCCCGTCGCGACAGCCGCCCGTGGTGGGATCGTAGATCGGCACATGCAGGTCGTTGCGGCCGAGGAACCACTCGAAGGCGCGGTGGGCCTCCTTGCTCCAGCGCCGGTCGCCGGTGATCCGATGCGCCTCCAGACAGGCAGACACCATGGCCTGGGCCTCGATCGGCTGCTGGTCGAACCGAGCGAGCTCGCCACCGCGCCTGTAGAAGCCATTGGAGCCGACCGGAACGAAGTGCCCTCCCTCGGTCTCGGCGCGCTGCAGGTCGGCGAGCCAGGCGAGCGACTCCAGACCCGCCTCCGTCATCGCGGAGTCCGGGATCATCTTCCCGCACAACAACAGGGCGTGCGGGAGGGCCGCGTTGCTGTATGCCAAGACGTCCTCGAACCAGTGCCAGTCATCCTTGCGATTTGCGGTGTACAACCGAAGGAGTCGATTGGCCAACTCATCGCGGACCTGGGTGGCATGGCGATCGCCGGCGAATCGTTGCGAGTACTCGTGGAGACCCATGACGGCGAAGGCCCAGGCGCGGGGACTGCTCGTGTCGAGGATCCCAGGGAGTGACTGCTCGAATAGGCGCCCCGCCATGCCCTGGAGCGCGAGCGTGCTGGATCGGGCCAGCACCGTGCCGAGCGCCCACAGCGTGCGGCCGAGACAGTCGTCGGATCCGTACTCATCTATCCAACGGTGCTCGTAGTCCATGAGGTTGCGGAACCGTCCGCTCTCCGGGTCGAAGGCGTACGTGATGAAGGCGAGGTACCTGGTGGCGAGTTCGGTCCCCTCCACATACCCGAGCTCCTCCAGCAGTGCGCTGACCAGCAGCGCCCGAGAGTTGTCGTCGGTGGTATAGCCCTCGCGGAAGTTTGGGATCGTGAAGCTGGCGTGCTGGAACATCCCGGTGCCATCCGTGAGGCGCCGCATGTGATCCAGCTTCAGAGGCGGCAACTCGCCGGGCCTCGCATCGAGCGCCTTGATCACCGAGCCCGCGTGTTGGAAGCGCATCCGCTCGATGCGGGCGCGTTCGAAGCATTCCATGTAGCGCTCGGCGACCTCGGGCCAGATCATCGACCGGCCATGCAGATAGGCGCGTTTCCGCATCGCGTGGCGTTCTGGCTCGTTGTCCAGAAGCTCGATTACCTGCTTGGCGATGGCGGACGGATCCTTGAACGGCACCAGCACCCCGCGACCGTCCGCAAGCATCTCCTCTGCGTACCAGTACGGAGTCGAAACGATTGCCCGGCCCGCTCCCAACGTGTAGGCGAGGGTCCCTGAGGTGATCTGTGCCTCGTTGAGATACGGGGTGATGTAGATGTCGGCCGCACCGATGAAGTCGACCAGCTCCTCGATGCTGACGAAACGATTGAAGAACACCACGTGACCGGCGACCCCCTTTTCCTCGGCGAGCCACTGCAGCGACAGCCGGTACGACTCGCCATCCTTCTCGATCACGTTGGGATGAGTGGCACCCAGGATGAAGTACACGACGTTGGGGAATCGCTCCACGATCTCAGGCAGAGCGGTGATGACGTCTTCGATGCCCTTGCTCGCCGACAACAGCCCGAAGGTGAGCAGCACGGTCTTTCCTTCGACCCCGAACACATCCTTGTGGAAGCTCGGATCCATGAAGGGGACGTCGGGGATGCCGTGGGGAATCACATCGATCTTCTCAGAAGGCACGCCATACACGTCGCGCAGGAACTCGGCACCGCGCTCGCTCATCACGACAAGGCGATCGGAAAAGGCAGCGATGCGTTCCAACACCCGCCGCTGATCCGCATCCGGGTCTTTGAGCACCGTGTGAAAAGTGGTGACGATCGGCATCCGCAATTCGCTCAGCAGGGCCAGGATGTGACCGCCGGCGCGTCCACCGAAGATGCCGTATTCGTGTTGCAGGCAGACGAGATCGACATCGTTGATGTTGAGGAAGTCCGCCGCCCGGCGATACGACTCGACGTCGTTCTCTGTCAACTCGAATCGGACTCGTGACGGGTAGGCATAGCCCGCCGCGGAATCGTTGACCGGCACCGCAAAGCAAGAGGTATCCGGATACTGGCCGGCGATCGCCTCGCACAGGTCGGTGGTGAAAGTGGCGATGCCGCAACGGCGCGGCAGGTAATTGCCGACGAATGCGATCCGGCCGACAGTCGATCCGCTCTGACCATCACCCATCAGTCGACTCCCTCTGCAGCAGACGGCACTTTACGAATGGTGATCCGCCCGGAGCCGGTGGTGACATGTCGAACCGCGAGCGAATCGTGTGGAGTGACCTTCATCTTACTGCCCGCCCGTTACTGCCCGCCCGGCCCTAGATCGGAGGGGCCGGTGGGCCTGCCACCCCATCTTGGATGACTCGAGATCCGTTCGATCGGCAGTTCTCGGAGGCCCGGGGCGTGACACGACGCCGATCCGCCGGTGTACCGTTGCGACCAATTCGGTGGGGAGAGTGGTCGATGACAGCGGTCACCGGCGGCACCGGTCAACACAACGAGGCCCCCCTGGCGCCGATCGCGGCTCCGGCTGGGGTCGTCGGCCGCTCCCCCTGGCAGCTGTTCCTGAGCCGGTTCCGCCAGGACCACATCGCCCTGGTGGCACTCGGCTTCCTCGCTCTCCTCGTGCTTGTGGCCGTGTTCGCCCCAGTGATCGCCTCCGAGGTGGCCCATCACGGCCCCAACGACCTCTACATCCACGAACCGGTGAAGATGGTCAACGAGTTCGGCCTGCCACTGGGGCCGAACGAGCAGTTCTGGTTCGGGGCCGATCGCTCCGGCCGAGACCTCTTCGTGCGGGTGCTGTACGGAGCCCGCACCTCCTTGATCGTCGGTGTGGCGGCGACCGGTTTCGCCGTGCTGGTCGGCGTGACGCTGGGGATGATCGCCGGCTACTACGGCGGCTGGCGCGACACGCTGATCTCACGCACCACCGACATCATCCTGTCCTTCCCGCTGCTCCTCTTCGCCATCGGCATCGTGGGGGCCTGTTCATCTTCGGCAGAGGGCTGCTTCGGGGGACTGATAAAGCCCGGGCTGCAATTGGTGGTGTTCGTGATCGCCCTGTTCTCGTGGCCCAACATCGCCCGCGTCGTCCGGGGCAACACCCTCTCGCTGCGGGAACAGGAGTTCGTCGATGCCAACCGGTCGCTCGGGGCGAGCAACTTCACGATCATTTTTCGCGAACTGCTGCCCAACCTGGTGGCGCCGATCATCGTCTATTCGACCTTGCTGATCCCCTCGAACATCATCTTCGAGGCGGCCCTGTCCTTCCTGGGCCTCGGCGTGCCGCAAACCACCCCTTCCTGGGGGCGCCAGCTGTCGGAAGCAGCGGGGGTGTTCCGGGTGGCGTGGTGGATGATGTTCTTTCCGGGCATGTTTCTGTTCCTCACGACCCTCGGTTTCAACCTCGTGGGCGACGGTCTGCGAGATGCCCTCGATCCGCGCACCGGGCGGTGACGCAAAACGCGTCCGCCCGAACCCGGTACCCTGTGCCATTGACCCGAGGATGACCGGTCACGGGATCTGTCATTCCAGGGTCTGGAAACATAGAAGGAGCAAACTCTTGAGAAAGAACACCTTTGGCGCCCTGGCGCTGCTGTTGTCGTTCGCACTCGTCGTCGTGGCCTGCGGCGACGACGATGCGACGACCACGACGGCAGCAGCCGGTGGAGTCACGACAGGCGGTACGTACCGTATGGAAACGGACGGCATCGCCTACACCAGCGGTGGAGATCCGAGCGGCGAATACCTCGGTATTTCGTTCGGCATCTTCACCAACCTGCTGGCCCGAACCCTGCTCACCTACTACCACACCGACGGAGCCGAGGGCAACACCCTCGTTCCCGACCTGGCCGAGGACTTCCCCGTGGTCTCGGAAGACGGGTTGACGTACACGTTCACCCTGAAGGACGGGATCATGTTCGGCCCGCCGTTGTCGCGTGAGATCACCTCGCAGGACGTCGAGTTCGCCTTCCGGCGCATGACGGTCTCGACGGTGGTCGCCCAGTACGAGTTCTACTACGACGGGCTGATCAACGGTCTGGTCCTGCAGGACACCCTGCCGGATTCGATCGCGGGCATCGAGACCCCGGACGACAAGACGATCATCTTCAACCTGACTCGCGTTTCCCCCGACTTCGTGTACCTCGTGGCTATGCCCGCGGCGGCACCGCAGCCGGAAGAAGTGGCGGGTTGCTTCATGGATCCCACGTACGGCCGGTACCTGATTTCGAGCGGCCCGTACATGTATGAGGGAACCGATGCGCTCGATGCCTCGAGCTGCGAAGCCTTGACGGCCTCCGGGCCGATCTCGGGCTTCGATCCGGCGGATCACTCGTATTTCGTCCGCAACCCCGATTACGACCCGGCCACGGATGACCCGGAAGTCCGGGCCAACTACGTGGATCGGATCGAGATCGACCTGAACACCAACGTTCAGGACACCTTCGCCAAGATCAAGGCCGGTGAGTTGGACGGCGCCGTCGCCTCGGGGAACCCCCCGGCCGACGTGCTCCAGGACTACTCCACGGACCCGGCGCTCCAGGACCGCCTCAAGAGCGGTGGTGACGACCGGACGTGGTACATCACCATGAACATCACCGCGGCACCGTTCGACGACGTCCACGTTCGTCGTGCTGCCAACCTGATCATGGACAAGGCCGGCATCTTGCAGGCCTGGGGTGGGGACATCAGCGGCATCATCGCCACTCACATTCAGCCACCGGCCCTGTCGGGACTGAGTGCTGACTACGACCCCTACGAAACTGAAGGGTTCCGTGGCGACGAGGAAGCTGCCAAGGCGGAAATGGCGCTGTCGGCCTACGACAGTGACGGCGATGGCATGTGCGACGGCGATGCATGCACCGGCGTCATCATGATCAACCGCGCCACATCCCCCTGGATCGAGGCGGAACCGGTTGTGGTGGCTTCGTTGGCCAAGATCGGCATCACGGTGGAAGTGCGTGAGGTCTCTGACCACTACACGCAAATCCAGACCATTGCCAACAACGTCCCGATCGGGATGAACCCCGGATGGGGCAAGGACTTCCCGGACTCGAGCTCGTTCGTCGGGTTCCTGTTCGATGGTCGTGGCATCAAGGCCGAGGGCAACTACAACTACTCGATGGTCGGCCTCACCGAGGCGCAGGCTGCCTCGCTCGGTGTCGAGTTCGGGCCCACCCCGAGCGTCGATGCCGACATCGACAACTGCAAGCTGATCGCGCTCACCGATGAGCAGGGCGGCTTGGACTGCTGGAACGACCTGGACAAGAGACTGATGGAAGAGATCGTGCCGTGGATTCCTTATCTGTGGCCGAACATCCTCACGACCATCGGCCCGGCGGTCACCGCCTGGGAGTTCGACCAGTTCGCTGGCGTCGTCGCCTTCTCCAAGGTGGCGGTCGACGTCTCCATGCAGGGCTGACCTAGACAAGGCTGACCTAGACAAGGTGACTGGGGACCGCTCCGCATCGGCGGGGCGGTCCCCAGCGCCACTCGGCACCTTCTGGGATTTCGGGACATACAGGAGCAAACGCGGTGGGCAGATACATCGCTCGACGATTGCTTTGGGTGGTCCTCGTCGTCGTTCTCGTCACCTTCTTCACGTTTGTGATCTTCTTCGTGATCCCGCCGATCGATCCGGCGATCCTCTTTGCCGGTCGGGCGCCCAGTGAACGGTTGATCGCCCAGGTGCGGGAGGCCTTCGGCCTCGACCAGCCGTTTTGGGTCCAGTACGGCCTGTTCCTCAAGCGCATCTTCCTGGGAGACGAGTACGGGTGGCCCGGCTTCGGCCTCTCCTTCGTCACCCGCTCCCCGATCCGCGAGCAATTCCTCGATCGCACGTTTGTGACTGCCCAGCTTGCCATCGGTGGCGCAGTGGTGTGGCTGGTGCTTGGGGTCTTCATTGGCATCACCTCCGCCCTCAAGCGGGGCCAGTGGCAGGACCGGGTCTCCATGGGGTTCGCCCTGTTCGGAGTCTCCGCCCCGGTGTTCTGGCTCGGGTTGATGGGCCTATACATCTTCTGGGAGAAGCTGCACTGGCTGCCAGGAACCGGGTATGTGCCCTTATCCGAAGACCCCAGCCAGTGGTTCCTCCACTTCCTCCTCCCCTGGGTGGTGCTCGCCTTGCTGTTCGCCGCCTTCTATGCCCGGATGGTGCGCGGCAGCCTTCTCGAGTCGTTCGGCCAGGACTGGATGCGAACCGCCCGTGCCAAGGGCCTCTCCGAGCGCAAAGTGGTGTACAAGCACGGATTGCGCGCCAGCCTCACGCCGGTGGTGTCGATGTTCGGCGTCGACCTGGGGACTCTGCTGGGCGGGGCGATCATCACCGAAACGGTGTTCAACCTCCCTGGCCTGGGCACCTACGTGGTGCGGTCGGTCCAAAGCGGCGACATACCGGTGATCATGGACGTCGTGGTGTTTGCCGGCCTGGCGGTCGCCCTGATGAGCCTGGTCGCCGACATCCTCTACGCCATGCTCGATCCCCGGGTGAGGTACTCATGAGCGCCACCACCCCTGCCCGCGGGGAGACCCTCCTCGAGGTGCGCGACCTCCGGGTGCATTTCCCCACCGTCGACGGCCTGGTCAGGGCCGTGGATGGGATCAGCTTCGAGATCCGCCGCGGCGAGGTGCTCGGGGTCGTCGGGGAGTCTGGATCCGGCAAGAGCGTGAGCTTCCTCACCATCATGGGACTGATCACCTCACGCCAGGCACAGATCACCGGAGAGGTGATCTTCAAGGGGCGCGACCTGCTCAAGCTCCCCGTCGATGAGATGCGGCACATTCGGGGCAAGGAGATGAGCATGGTGTTCCAGGACCCCATGACCTCGCTCCACCCGATGTATCGGGTCGGGGCTCAGGTCGCCGAGGCTGTGCTGGCCCACGAGAAGGTGACCAAGAAAGCGGCGGCGGCACGGGCCGTGGAGATGCTGCGCAAGGTGGGTATCGCCAAACCCGAGGAGGGTGCCCGGCGCTACCCGCATCAGTTCTCGGGAGGCATGCGCCAACGCGCCATGATCGCGATGGCACTGGTCCTCGACCCCGATCTGCTCATCGCCGACGAGCCGACGACGGCGCTCGACGTGACGGTCCAGGCCCAGATCCTCGACCTCATCGACCGCCTCAAGACCGAGTTCCACGCTGCCGTGGCGATCATCACTCACGATCTCGGGGTGGTCGCCGAGCACTGCGACACCATCCAGGTGATGTACGCCGGCAAGATCGCCGAGGCCGGGCGGGGGCGGGAGATGTTCTACAACAGCCGCCATCCCTACACCTGGGGCCTGCTGCAATCGATCCCCCGCCTCGATGCCGAGGGGGCACACCGCCTCAACCCGATCAAGGGCCTGCCCCCCTCACTGATCTTCGTTCCCCCGGGATGCGCCTTCCATCCCCGCTGCCCGTATGTCATGGACGTGTGCCGCACCGTGGTCCCGACATTGCAGACCGCACCTGGAGCCCACCCGTCGGCCTGCCATCTGTCCGATGCCGAAAAGGTGCGCATCTTCGAGGAGAAGGTGCTGCAGCGATCGTGACCACGCCATCCACGCCGCCGTCCACCCCGGATCCCCACGCCGGCCAAGCCCCGCTGCTACGCGTCACCGGCGTCAAGAAGTACTTCCCGGTAACTCGGGGCATCGTGTTCCAGAAGAAGGTGGGGAACGTCCAGGCCGTGGATGGGGTCGACTTGGAGATCTACCCGGGTGAGACGGTCGGCTTGGTCGGTGAGACCGGATGCGGCAAGACCACCCTCGCCCGGGTGATCACCAAACTGCACGAGCCCACCGCCGGCAAGCTCGAATTGGACGGCGAGGACTACACGCACTACTCCCGGACCAGGATGCGTCCGCTGCGGCGCAAGATGCAGATCATCTTCCAGGATCCGTACGCCTCGCTGAATCCACGCAAGACGGTGGGTTCGATCATCGGCGACCCGTACCGGATTCACAAGACCGTACCCAAGCACCACGTCAATGCCGAGGTGCAACAACTGATGGAGCTGGTCGGACTCAACCCCGAGCACTACAACCGCTACCCGCACGAGTTCTCCGGGGGGCAGCGCCAGCGGATCGGCGTGGCCCGGG
>Ga0154817_1082_pt5 | contig 14013 bp, 15 predicted proteins | sample Rifle2008BG16ft_FD_105825 | JGI IMG/M metagenome (GOLD analysis project Ga0154817, IMG submission 105825) | Actinobacteria bacterium RBG_16_67_15
CGCGAGTTCTGTGCCAGCGCCCGTTTCAACTCGGCCGGGACCGCCGCCGACACCGGGCTCACGGCCGGGCGCGACTCGGCGCCGGTGAAGTGCGCCAGTCCCGCCGGAGTCATCAACCCGGCGGCCTCGAGGCGCCGCACCCTTTCCAGGTTCGACGCCGCCCACCGGCTGCCGGGGCGGCGCGGGGTGAACTTCTGCAGGTAGCGATCGTCGTCGAGGCGGTGGCTGACGCTGTCGATCCAGCCGAAGCACAGTGCCTCCTCCACCGCCTCGTCATACCGAACCCCGGCCCGCCCGGTATGCGCCTTGTGGAACACGAACCACACGCCGGGTGAGGTGGCGTGGTGTCGCTGGAGCCAGCGGCGCCACTCGGCCCGCGTGTGCACTTCGAGTTGCGGTAGGTCGGGGGCAGGGGTCTTGGGCATGGTCTACTCACCCCAGCCTGGCGACGATCAGGGCGGCTGCCAGCGCGGCCATCGACCACGACATCGCCAGCAGTGCCCGCTCCAGAGGGGCGCGCAGGATCGCCGCGTCCAACGGCACCACCGACCCGTCGGCGAGAGTCACCGACCCGGCGACATGCCGGGTCTTGCGTCGCAGGGTGCGGGCCGGGGTGCTCAGGGTGCGCTGGGCATAGGAGAGCCCGAATGCGGCCGCCGCCCCCAACACCGCGGCGATGCCGACGGTCTCCGCCTGGGCGAAATAGGCGGTGAGCACCGGGAAGGCCCCCCACGACACCGCAAATCCGACGTCGGTGTGCAGCCGGCCGCCGAACATCTCGGCGTTGTAGCCGAACACGAGAACGGGACCGATCACCATGAAGGCGATCAACCACGGGCCGATCTCCTCGATCCCGATCACCCCGACCGCGAGCGCTCCCGCCATCCCGAGCAGGGTCGTCACCCAGAGGGTTCGGTTGGAGATTCGGGTGCCCAAGGGATGCCCGTGCACTTCGTCGAGGGCGTGTGCCGCGATCCCTACTGCGAGGAAGAACGACAACGCAGTTCCTGCCAGGCGGCGCCCGCTCACCTCGGGGGCCAGGCAGGCGCCGATCGCCACGTAGGAGAGGTGCCACACCGTGTACGGGAAGTGGAGGATCGTCCACCAATCCCGCCAGCCCCCGGGACGGGCCGCGTAGAAGGCGGGGCGCTCGACCTCAGACATCGCCCCGGGTCCCCCACATCACGACGCCACCCCCGAGGCTCATCACCTTGGTGCCGACCGCGGTGAACCCGGCCCGTCGCCACGCCTCTGCGGTCCATTCCAGCGGATAGCGGCGGTAGTGCCCCGAGATGCTCGGCCCGAGGAACCGACCAACCCGAAACCAGTTGCGACCACCGGTGAGGAACCCCGCGATCGGGAGCACTCCGCGGGTGTACAGCCACCACCAGAGGCGCCAGAACGGTGTGGGCGGGACGTAGAACTCGAGGCTGGCGACGGGGCTGCCCGGCTTGACGACCCGTGCCAGTTCGCGGAGCGTAGCCTCCGGGTCGGCCACGTAGCGCAGTAGATAGCTGAAGATGAGACCGTCGAACGTCGCCGCGGCAAATGGCAGCTGCTCGGCGCGGCCCGCCACCAATCGGATCCGCTCCCCCTGGCCGTCCCGTGCGACGTGGCGCGCCCCCTGATGCAGCATCGCCTCGGTCAGGTCGATCCCGGTGACCCGGGCTCCGCCGCTCTCGGCGATCAGGCGGGCGATCCGAGTGGTCCCGGTGGCGACATCGAGCACCCGGCCGGGCGCTGCCGCAGCCACATGCTTCACCGCCTCCCGCTGCCACCGCCCGTTCTGACCGAACGAGAGCATCTCGGCCAACGATTCGTAGCGGCGAGGCAGACCGGTGAAAAGGGTGCGGGCGGTGGCGTTGGGATCGACGGGATGCGACATGGCGGCTGACCCTACCGGCTGGGCCGCACTGGAGCGGGCGACCGCGCTACCCCTTTAGCCCACATCAGTACCCCCCGCCGGCCAAAGCGCGCCGCGTCGACTCGGTTCCGGAACGCCTGCATCAGGTCGTAGTGCACTAAGTGTGGTGTGACCCCCAGCAACGGCACACCGGCCGATCTCGCCGCATCGGGTCTTTCGCCACTCCCCAGATCGCCAACGCGCCCTACCACCCGCGAGCCTGCTCGTGCGATGATTGGGGGACCCGCCGGTCGGGGCACCAGGCGGCACAAGACGCCGATCGGGGGCCGCATGTGCCTCGGACTGCCGGGAAGAGTCGTCGAGACATTCGTCGACGCAGACGGAGTGGCGATGGCCAAGGTCAGCTTTGCCGACCATCCCAGGAATGTCTGCCTCCACTACCTCCCGGCAGCGACCGCCGGTGACTATGTCCTGGTCCACCTCGGCTTCGCCATCAGCCGCCTCGAGGACGACGAGGTGCGGGACCTCAAGGCCCAGTTCGCCGAGATCGAGAAGGCGGCCGGGACCGCGTGAGACTCAGGCGGGCGCGGCATCGACGACGTCGACGGAGGTGACCGCCACCAGGCCGTTCCCCGCCTCCGCCGCCACCTCCAGGCGCGCCCCGGCGACACTGGTGCCGGCCGCAGCGATCTCGAACGCGTCGGCCAGTCTCGCCCCGTCGACATGGCTGGCCGGGTCGACCGACACCTGGACGGCGGACACCACCCGCGAGTCGCCGGCCGCCCGCACCGCGACCTCGACGATCTCTGCCGCGAGCGCCAGTTCGTGCATCAGCGCCCCCCCTCCGCCAGCACCGTGCCGTCAGGGGCTCGCACCCGCACCACCAGCGGCATCTGCCCGGGCAGGCTGTGGGTGGCACAAGCAAAGCAGGGGTCATAGGCCCGAAATGCCATCTCGATCCGATTCAGGACACCCTCGGTGACCTCGATCCCACGTTTGATGATCCCCTCGGCAGCCTTCTTGATCGACATGCTGATGGCACCGTGGTTGTTGGTGGTCCCGACGATGAGATTCACTGCCTTGAGGATTCCCCGCTCATCGGTCACGTAATGGTGGGTCAGGGTGCCCCGCGGCGCTTCGACACTCCCGACCCCTTCCGTCGGCGTCTCGGTGGGAATCACGCGGATGTCCTCGCTCGTGATCTCGTCGTCGGTGGCAAGCTGGAGCGTCCGCTCTGCGGCATAGACCAGTTCCACCACCCGCGCCCAGTGCGTGGCCAGGGTCTGGTGCACCGGAGTCTTGCCCGTCCTATCGCCGGTGAGCGTTTCATAGAACCGCTCGTACTCGGCCTGGGCCAGAGGGGTGGCCATTCCCTCCGAGACGTTGAGTCGCGACAGCGGCGTCGCCCGGTAAAGACCGCTGTCGGGGCCGTCGGTGAAACCAGTCCATCCCTTCGCCTTGAGAAAGGGGAATTTGAGATAGCTCCAGGGCTCGGTGTGCTCCGCCACGTGCTGGAGGTAGTCGCGTGGGTGATAGCGGACGACCTCGGCACCCGCAGGGTCCACGACACGCACCTCGCCGTCGTAGAAGTTGAGATGGTTTTCCGCATCGACCGTACCCATCGAATGGAACCGATGCGTGTAGGTGTCGGAGAGGATCATCTCGAGATACGCGGGGTTGGCCAATACGGCCTCGTTGAGGACCTCCACGGTGAATTTGCCGAACTCGAGGAGGAGTTCGCCGTCGGCGACCACCTTCTCCCGTTCCTCCTCGGTGAGGCCCTTGGTGACCCCACCCGGGATCGACGTGACCATGTGGATGCTCTTGCCCCCGAGGATCTTGATGACGTCGTGGCCGGCGGCGCGGGCTTCGATCACCTTCTTGCCTACGTCGATTCCGAGCTTGTGGATCATCCCGAGGATGTTGCGCTCGGCGGGCGGCGCGTCAGGTCCCATCACAAAGTCGGGACCAGCCAAGATGAAGAAGTGGGTCGCATGGTCGGCCACGAAGAAAGCCGAGTAGAGGAGTTCGCGCAGCTTCTTGGCCGCCGGCGGAATTTCGACGTGGAACACGTCGTCACACGCCTTGGCGGCGGCCAGGTGGTGGGCGTCGCTGCATACACCGCAGATACGCGAGGTGATGCGTGGCATCTCCTCGACCGGCCTGCCCACACAGAACGCCTCGAATCCGCGTAGTTCGGGCACGATGAAGTAGCAGTCGGCCACGTCGCCGTGGTCATCCAGGAAGATGTCGATCTTGCCGTGGCCCTCGAGCCGCGTGATCGGGTCGATGGTGATCCTCGTCATGGCGCAACCCTCTCCAGGCTCGGCTTCCCCTCCCGTGTGGTGACAGATCCGTTGACGCCCGCCAGCGTGGCGGTCGCCAGCGAGAAGCGGTAGAACGTACCGATGGGATCGACGACGCCGTCGAGGATGCGATCGATCTCTTCAGGATCCCTGGAGTCGATCACGGAGGCCAGCGCCGCGATCATCTTGGTTCCCTGGTCTCTCGAGTTCGGGGCAGACCCGTAGCAGCCCCGGCAGGGCATCCCCACCGCCATACACAGGGCCCCGCATCCGCTGCGCGTCGCCGGCCCCATGCACAGGATGCCCTGGTCGAGCAGGCATTTATCCGGATCGGGGATGACCTCGTGCGGCCGCACGAACTTCACGATGCGCTTCTCCTCGCGGGTGCGGGGACATTCGTCGCAGCAGGTGCGATCTCCTGCACCGAGGACCGTCCCGTTGGGAGGCAACGGCTTGCCCTGCGCGATGAGATCTATCAAGGTCTCCAGGACTGCCCAGATCTGGTGGGCCTGGGGCGGGCACCCCGGCACGAAGTAGTCCACGTCCACAATCTGATCCAGCGCGCTCACCCGCTCCAAGAAGGCCGGCAGTCGCAGCGTCCCCAGCGGGGTCTCGGTCTCCTCTCGAGGACGGATGTCCTCTGGGTTCACCGTAGAGGGCGAGTCCCGGTACACCCAGTCGAAGATTGCCTGGCGCGTCGTGGTGTTGGCCAGCGCCGGGATGGCGCCCTCGCAAGCGCACGCCCCGAAGGCGACCAGGACCTTGGACTTGCGCCGCAGCAGCGCGGCCATGTGCTCGTTCTCTGCAGTGCGTATCGCACCGTTAAACAGACAGACGTCGATCGCTCCGTCTTCCATCGCCTAGACGTCCTTCACCTTGAAGTCGACGGCGACGGGCCAGAACACGATGTCGAAGGCGGCGTCGACGTCGAGGATCTTCTCCTCGATCTCCAGCACCGCGATTTCGCAACCGCCGCAGGAGGCCGCCCAGTAGAGCGCCAGCTTGGGCTTGGTCTTAGTCGTCATGTGCCGCCCTCATTGGTCCCAGTTCACGAATCTGGCGTGCCATGTCGTTGGCCGCCTCTGCCCACTTGACCCCCTCGCTGGCAGAAACCCAGACCAACCGCAGGCGCTTGCGATCGATTCCGAATCCGTCGAACAGGCGGTGCAACAGATGGACCCGCCGCAGAGCCTTGTAATTGCCCTCCTGGTAGTGACACTCCCCGGGGTGGCACCCCGACACGATCACCCCATCCGCCCCGAGGCGCAAGGCCTCGGCCATGAAGGTTGGATCCATGCGCCCCGTGCACATGACCCGGATGATGTGGACACTCGGGTCCCAGGGAATCCGCGAGATCCCCGCGAGATCCGCACCGGTGTAGCTGCACCAGTTGCAGAGAAACGCAACGATCTTGGGGCGCCACTCGCTCTCGGACGGCGGCCCTGTGGATGGCTCTGTCATCACCATGTGTCGATCACCTCTATCCCACTGGGGCCAGCACCCCGCGCAGTTCGGCCAGAATCTGAGCGTCGGTAAAACCGGCTCCCGTGATGGCGGCAGCAGGGCAGGCGGCGACGCACGTACCGCATCCCTGGCATAGGGCCTCGTTCACGCGGGCCACACCGGCCTCCGTGACGAATCGGATCGCCTGGTAGGGGCACAGCCCGATGCATGTCATGCATCCGCCGCACCGGGTTTCGTCCACCACGGCCCGGATCGGATCGATCGTCACCTCTCCCCGGGAAATCAGGGTGAGGATTCGTGCGGCCGCCGCCTGTGCCTGGGCGACGGTGTCGGGAATGTCCTTGGGACCCTGGCCGCATCCCGCGACGTACACACCGTCGGTGGTCGTCCCCACCGGATCGAGCTTGGGGTGCCGCTCGAGGAAGAAGCCGTCCGCGCTCCTGCTGACAGAGAACATGCGGGCGATCTTGTCAGCATCCTGCGGCGGTTCGAGTGCCGTGCACAGCACGACCATGTCCAGCGGGATCTCGCGGAACTTGCCCAGAAGCGTGTCCTCGCACCGCACCAGGAGGTGGGGATCCGCGCCGTCGCCGCCGAGCGCCGGCACCACCTCCGCCACCTTGCCGCGGATCACGGTGATGCCCTCCCGCAGCACCCGGAGGTAGAACTCCTCATGACCCTTGCCAACCGCGCGCATGTCGACGTAGAACTGGTACACGTCCGCACCGGTGCGCTCCTTGGCGAGGTGGGCAAACTTCAGGGCGGACATGCAGCAGACGCGAGAGCAGTAGCGGTTGAACTTTTCGTCTCTGGATCCGATGCAGTGGACGATGCCGATCGCCCGGGGTAGTTTCCCGTTCTTCAGGATCACGCGCCCGCCGGTGGGACCGGTCGAGTTGAGCATCCGCTCGAACTCCACTCCCGTCAGGACATTGTCGTACCGGCCGTGGCCGTACTGGGTGACCTTCGAGGCGTCGAACGACTCGTAGCCGGTCGCCAGCAGGATCTGACCGACCTTGATGTTTACGACCTCGTCCTCCATGTCGAGGCGGATCGCCTGCGGAGGGCAGATGGTTTCGCATGACCGGCACTCGACGCAGGCCCCGCAGTGCAGGCAGCGGCTGGCCTCCCGCCTCGCCTCCTCCTCGGAGAGCCCGACGTCCACCTCCGCGAAATCGCCGAGCCGGTCCGCAACGGGACGCTTCGGCATCACCGCCCGCGGGCTACGCGGGACTGCCGCGTACTCGGGACCATTTCGATAAGGCCGGTCTTCGAACCCCAGGCCGGCACGCTCCGGCGGCGTGTGGCTCACGAAACCGCGGAGCGGTTCATCGCGTAGATGCTTGTGGATCGCTTCGGCGGCACGCCGGCCCTGGCCCATGGACTCGACCACGGTGGACGGCCCCAGGACTGAATCCCCACCGGCAAAGACCCCGGGGATGGTGGTGGCCAGCGACGCCGGATCGACGTCGAGGGAGTCCCAGGGCGTAAAGGCGAGCCTTGGTTCGCCGGCAGCCCGATACCACCCGCGATCAGGCCGCTGACTGATGGCGACGATGACGGTGTCGAAGTCGAGATCGCGCTCGCTTCCCGGTACGACTACGGGTCGAGGCCGTCCGCTGTCGTCCGGGGCCCCGAGCTCCATGTCGACGCAGCGCAGGCCCTCGAGGCGGCCGTCTCCGGTGAGCACCTCCACGGGTGCGGTGAGGTACTCGAATCTCACACCTTCGGCGACGGCATCGGCGAACTCCTCGTCGTCCGCCGGCATTTCACTCCGGGTCCGCCGATAGAGCACCGTCACCTCCGCACCCTGGCGACGGGCCGTGCGGGCCGCGTCGAGGGCGGTGTTGCCACCGCCGATCACGGCGACGCGTCGTCCCGTCTCCTGAGGAAGGTCCAGATTGACGTTGCGCAGATACTCGATACCGGATACCACCCCGGGCAGATTCTCGCCTGGGATGCCCAGCGCCTGGCCTTGGTGGGCGCCGATGCCGAGGAAGACCGCCTTGAATCCGAAGCCGGGACGGTCGCTGAGCAGATCCTCCACCGAGAAGTCGCGTCCCAGCTCCGTGCCGGTACGCATGTCGACACCGAGCCGGCGGATGTAGTCGAGATCGCGTTCCAGGATGGAGCGCGGGCACCGATAACCGGGCAAGCCCACCGCGAGCATTCCCCCGAGGCGGTCCTGCTTCTCGAACACCGTGACCCCGTAACCCTCGCGGGCGAGGTCGAAGGCGCACGTGAGACCCGCCGGGCCGGAGCCGATGACGGCGACACTCTCCGAGTGCCGGCGCTCGGGTGGGTCGGGTTGGGGCTCGGGCTCATGCTCCCTCTCCCAGTCCATGACGAAACGCTTCAGCGCTCGGATGGCAAGGGGTGCGTCAACGTTGGCCCGGCTGCAGGCATCCTCACACGCCGCGTAGCACACCCTCCCGCACACGAACGGCAGCGGGTTGTGCTGGCGGATGAGTCGGGCCGCCTCCGCGTACCGTCCGGCGGCAACCAGTGCGACGTAGCCCGCGGCGTTCTGATGGATGGGGCATGCCTCCATGCAAGGCGACTTCCCCTGCCGATCGATGACGTAGGTGCTCGGAACCGCCTGGGGAAACGCCTTGTAAACGGCGGTCCGCTCGGTGAGGAACTCGTTGAAGGCGTCCGGCACCGTGACCGGGCACACCTTGACGCACTCCCCGCACGCCGTACATGACGGGGCGACGTACCGAGCGTGCTGGCGGACCTTCACCTCGAAGTTGCCGACAAAGCCCTCGACCGACTCGACCTCGCACATGGTCATGAGGTGGAGATTCTTCTGCCGGGTCGCGGCAACCATCTTCGGGGTGAGAATGCAGGCGGCACAATCGAGAGTCGGGAAGGTCTTGTCGAAGCGCGCCATCATCCCGCCGATCGTCGATCGGCGCTCGACCAGGAACACCTCGTTCCCGGCCGTCGTGATGTCGAGTGCAGCCTGGAGACCGGCGATCCCTCCGCCCACGATGAGGGTGGCGCGGTTGACATCGGCCCGCATCGGCTCAAGGGGCTCGTGGAGTGCGACCCGGGCAACGGCTCCGCCGACGAGGCCCTGGGCCTTGGCAGTGGCGCGTTCCCGATCATCGTGCACCCAGGCGCACTGCTCACGGATGTTTGCCATCTGCACCAGATAGGGGTTGAGCCCGGCGTCGGTGGCGGCGGCCCGGAAGGTGGGCTCATGCATCAGAGGACTGCACGCAGCGACGACGACGCGGTTGACCCCGAGCCCCTGGATGTCCTGCTTGATGAGGTCCTGGCCGGCATTGGAGCACATGAACTCGTAGTCGCGGGCAACCACCACGTTCGGCCTGCCGGCGGCCGCGTCACGAACCGCGGCGACGTCAACCGTCGCCGCGATGTTGAATCCGCAGTGGCACACATACACACCGATGCGCGGTTCGTCCGGCACGGTCATCTCGCCCCTCCCCGGGCGCTGAGGGGAAGCGGGGTCGCGCCGAGGGTCACCCGTGCCAGCCCGTGCTGGAGCCCAACCTCCTCACGGGAGCAACCCAAGGCGAGCCCGAGGACCTGGCTGAAATAGAGAATCGGAATCCGGCGGCGCTCCCCATTTCCGTTCTCGACGTTCAACAGATCCAGATTGGCCTGGCACAGCGGGCATACCGTCACGATGCAATTGGCCCCGCGTTCCCGAGCCCAGTCGATCAGATGCACGCACAGCTCGCGGGCGACCTCGGGAACCGTGGCGACGAGCATGCCACCGCAGCAGCGCACCTTTGGCGGGTAGTCGACCGGGGACGCGCCCAGTGCGGAGAGCAGTCTCTCCATCGCCATGGGGTTCTCTGGATCGTCGTCGACGGCGGGGAAGGGCCTGACGATCTGACAGCCGTAGTAACACGCCGGACGGAAGTCCGCGATCGAGTGTGTCCGCGCGGCGACGATTCGGTCGATGCCAAAGTCCGTGAGAAGCACCTCGAGGGGGGGGCGCACCCGCGTGTTGAGGCCCAATTCGAGGCCCGCCTCGGCCAGCGCCGCTCCCACGTTCGCTCTCAACTCGGCATGCGTCGAGAGTGCCTCCCGGGTACGGTTCAGCGTGTAGTAACAACCACTGCACGGGGCAACCATGTCGAGACCGGCCTTCTCGGCCAGAGCGAGGTTCCGCGCCGAGATCGCGTATGCCACCGTCTTCTTCACCGAGGTGTACGCGGTCGCCCCGCAGCAGTTCCAATCCTCTAGTTCCACCAGTTCGGCACCGAGCTTGGCGAAGACGGCGCGAATCGACTTCTCGTAGGCGATGCCGGTGGCATGGAGAGCGCAACCGGGGTAATAGGTGTACTTCATCTCCACGCCTCACCTCCCGAAGGTGGCATGGCCCGTCTCCCGTGACCCCAATCCTTCGTATGGCTCCTGAGGAAGGTCGAACTGCTCCGCCCTGGCGACGATCTTGCGAAACCCCGACAAGCCCTTGATCCGGTGCGGGCGGATCGGGAGTCGGCCGTGACGCCACAGGGCGAAGCCGGCGCGGCGGCGCCGGAGCAGACCGGATGGCTGAGTCCGCAGGTAATAGCTCAGAATGAGACCGGTCTCGAAGTTGCGCCCGTAGCGCGTCACCGTGCGGGCGAAGGTCTCGGCGAGGACGTGCGCCGGGAACTTCGGTGGGAGGATGTCCCGCTCGATGGCCATCCGCTTGAACGCATACAGCAGTTCCGTGATGCTGATGTCCGCGGGACATCGCATCGTGCACTGGTAGCACGACGCACACAACCAGATGGTGCGGCTCTTGAGCAGGTCCTCGATGGCCCCAGCCCGGAACATGGCGATGACCTCTCGCGGGGTCAGATCCATGGCAAAGCTGACCGGGCACGATGCGGTGCATGTCCCGCATTGAATGCACTGGCTGAGGCGTGCCGCTCCCGGGATCCGATCGATGTCGCGCAGGAAGGCCTCCCGGAGATCCCGCTCGGTGCCGGACAGGACGCCCGGTGCGAGCGGTCCGCCGTGGTCCACGACGAGCGACCTCATGCCACCACCTCCAGGGATTCGGGAGTCGCACCGAGGAAACCGAGCAGCTCACAGATGAGAGGCTCCACGGCGGCGACCACCACGGGCGACAGCCCCTCGTGGAACGTCCCGGCCCGTTCCGCCTCCACACCCCAGATGCCGATCGTGTCGGGCAGATCCCACCCGAGCCGCCTGCCGAGCGCAATCGCCGTAGGCAAGCCGAGGTCGTGGAACGAGTTCAGCCGAACCGAGCCTGCCAGGCCCTCCTTGTCGAGCCGAACCACCGTTCCGGGTGGGCGGGTCCCACTGGTGAGGCAATCGACGATGGCGGCGCGCTTCCGCCCCCGCAGGACGTCGAGCAGGGACAGTCCCGCCCAGGGCAGGGACACCACGTCGATGTCCGTTGCGCGGCGCAGCCGCACCTGCAGGACTGCGGCGATGTGAAGGCCGATGCCGTCGTCCCCGACGATCTCATTGCCAAGTCCGACCACGACCGAAGGTGCGAGAGGACGAGCGAAGCCCTCGTGGCGCCGCGCCCCGGGTGCCACCGCGGGATCGGAGTTCGATCGCGTGGTCATGGCTTCGGCGCCTCAACCGTACCGGGGGGACCCGCCCCGCAGGAGGGCCATTTGGCCCTTGCCGCAACGCGGGCTGCGTCGCGCCGCGTGGTGCCGGGGATTCACCACGACGAGCCGATTCCTCGACACGTTCGGGTAATCGGGGCACCGGGGCCATCGCCTCGGAGTGACCATCACCCACGGCGGGAGTGATACGCCCCACCGATCGGCTGCGCCGGTCGGCTCCCCCACAAGAGGGGAGCGATATGCCCAACCCGATCGCCCGCCGCCTCTCCCCCGGCCGGGCGTACCATGGCACCCGACACGACCGAGCTAGAAGGGGGCGTGTCATGGCTACTCAGATGTACCAATGGACGGGCCGCTGCGGACCCTTGGATCTCGAGGTCTCGGACAGCACCTTCCAACCCTCCACGATCTCCCTGCTCCTCGCCGATGCGCTCGTGGTGCACCCGGGCGACGAGGTGATCGACATCGGCTGCGGCTCCGGCGTCCTGGCGATCATCGCCGCCAAGTTGGGCGCCAGCCGGGTGATCGGCGTCGACTCCGCCCCCGATGTCGTCGCGGTGGCATCACGCAATGCCGAACGTCATGGCGTTGCCGACGTCGTCACCTTCCTCCAGGGTGACCTGCTCGACCCCGTCGCCGCCGAGGTCAAGGCCGATGTCATCATCGGCGACGTCTCCGGGATCCCCGATGCCATCGCCGAGGAGAGCGGTTGGTTCCCCAGCCGCGCCGGCGGCGGCCCCCGTGGGTCGGAACTTCCGATCCGGATGCTGCGGGCGGCCCGTCAGCGCCTACGCGCCGGCGGGCGCCTCTTTCTCCCCACCGGCACCCTCCAGGATGAGAACGCCATCCTGCGCACCGCCCGCGCCCTCTACGGCAGGGTCACCCAACTCGCCGAGCGTCGCATTCCTTTGCCCAAGGCATTGGCCGAAACCACCGCGATGGTGCGACTCGCCGCCGAGAAGACTGTGCAACTCACCGAGAAGGGCTCACGGCTGCTGTGGACGGCGCGCGTCTGGGAGTGCACGGCACCCTGATCTCGCGCTCTCCCAACGTGGGGGTATCGCTCCCCCCTTGTGGCGGAGCCGACCGGCGCACTCGATCGATTTCGGATCTATCGCTCCCCCCTTGTGGGGGAGCCGACCGGCGCAGCCGGTCGGTGGGGGGTATTCACTTGTGGGGTGATCGAACCCGATCCACCCTCCCCGGCGCCCCGCTCACCCGAACGTGTCGAGGACGTTGAGCCCTCCCATGAGGATCCCCAACACGGTGAGCACACCACCGAGGAGCATCCTGCCCCGAGTCAGATAGACGATGCCGGCGATGATCAGCACGATGCCGATCGCCCAGACAACCGGCACGGTGGCCAGGACCATGAAGTTCGTCATCTCGACCTCCTCGTGGTGGATTCGATGCTGTGACGAGGTTATCGGATTCGAGCGGAGAGTCACTACCGACAACCGACTCACCCTGCGACCGCAAACACCTCCCACCGGTCCGGTATCCCCTTCAACTCCTGGACGCCCCTCGAGACGAACTCGAGTCCCGACCCGGCCACCAAGTCCTTGACCGTGCGCGACACCAGCACCTCTCCCGGCCCGGCCAACGCCGCCACCCGCGCTCCGATGTGGACCGCCAGACCGGCGACGTCATCGCCCACCACCTCCACCTCACCGGTGTGCAGTCCCGCCCTTACCTCCAGACCCAGCGAGGCCACCGCGGTCACGATCGACTGCGCGCAACGGATCGCCCGCACCGGGCCATCGAAGGTGGCGAGGAATCCGTCCCCCATCGTTCCCACCTCGCGGCCCCGGAACCGCCCCAGGCTGGTCCGCACCACCGTGTTGTGGCGCTCCAACAGGTCCCGCCACCCCCGATCGCCCATCTCGGCGGCGCGTGAGGTGGATCCGACCACGTCGGTGAACAGCACCGTCGCCAGCACCCGGTCCACCCCCGCCGTGGTGCGGTGCCCGGTGACGAACTCCTCGATCTCCTGGAGCATCGATTCGGTGTCCGAAGCCCAGAACATGTGGTCGACCCCGGGAAGCTCCACAAAGCGGGCGCCTGGGATCCTCGAGGCGATCCACCGTCCCTCTTCGACGTTCACGTCGAGATCGCCGGTGCGGTAGAGCAGCAGCGCCGGCACCCGGATCGTTGGCAGGATCGTTGTCACATCGATGAACGAGTTCATCCGCATCAGCGCCGCCGCCGCCCGCGGGCTGGCCGAGAGGCGGGAGTAGCGCTGCATCCACGAACGGAACGCCGGGTCGTTGCCCCGGCTCGGCGCCATGAAGTCGGTGTGGTCGACCCGGCCCCACTCCTGCTCGGTCTGTTCGATCTGGGCCATCCGCTCCTCGTGGGAAGGCGCCCAGGGGTACTCGGGGCTGCGAATCCGCTTGGCGTACGAGCCGGTGAGGATCAGGCCATCGGTGCGGTCCGGATAGGTGGCGGCGAACAGCAGGCACATGTTGCCGCCCTCGGAGTGCCCAAACAGCGTCGCCCGAGACGAACCCACCGCATCCATCACCGCCCGCAGGTCGTCCATGCGCACCTCGAGCGTGGGGAGGTGCTCCACCGGTACCGGGTCGGACAGCCCGGTCCCCCGCTTGTCGAACACGATCAGCCGAGCGAACGACGCGAGGTGCTCCAGGAACCGGCCCAAACCCGGGTCCTCCCACATGACCTCGATGTTGGAGATCCACCCCGGGACGTAGACGAGGTCCCGCGGGCCATCGCCCACGACCTGATAAGCGATGTTGACGTCACCGCTCTTGGCGTAGAGGGTCGCGGGCATGGGACGGAAGGGTAGGAG
>Ga0154817_1126_pt2 | contig 13839 bp, 10 predicted proteins | sample Rifle2008BG16ft_FD_105825 | JGI IMG/M metagenome (GOLD analysis project Ga0154817, IMG submission 105825) | Actinobacteria bacterium RBG_16_67_15
GTCGCCCAGCCCGATGAGCTTTTCCGCCCCGGAGAGATCGAGGATCACGCGGCTGTCCGCCTGCGAGGCGACCGAGAAGGCCAGTCGCGATGGGATGTTGGCCTTGATCACACCGGTGATGACGTCCACCGACGGACGCTGGGTGGCGATGACGAGGTGAATGCCGACGGCGCGGGCCATCTGGGCGATGCGCACGATCGCCTCCTCGACGGCGCGCCCCGCCACCATCATCAGGTCGTTCAACTCGTCGACCACGACGACGATGTACGGGAAGCGGACGAACCGCTCCCCCTCCAGCATCCCGCGGTCGAACTTCTCGTGGTATCCGGTGATGTCCCGCACCCCGGACTCGGCGAGCAGGTCGTAGCGGGTGTCCATCTCCCGGACCGCCCACTGCAGCGCGTCGGCAGCCTTCTTCGGGTTGGTGATCACCCGGGTGAGCAGATGGGGGACGTCGTTGTACTGCCCCATCTCGACCCGCTTCGGGTCCACCAGGATCAGCCGCACCTCCTCGGGAGTGGTGCGCATCAGGAGGGACGTGACGATGGCGTTGATGCACGACGACTTGCCGGCACCGGTGGCGCCCGCGATGAGGACATGGGGCAACTCACTGAGGTTGAGCATGTGGGGCCGGCCCGACACATCCATTCCCAGGGCCACGGAAAGGGGATGCATCGCCTCTTTCGCCTCGGGGCTGCGCAGGATGTCACCCAGGGTCACCAGCTGGCGGCGGCGGTTGGGAACCTCGACCCCGATGGCGCTCTTGCCCGGGATCGGGGCGATGATGCGAACGTCCGGGGTGGCCAGGGCATAGGCGATGTCGTGCGCCAGGCTGGTGATGGCTGCCACCTTGACGCCCGGGGCAAGCTCGATCTCGAATCGGGTGACCGTCGGGCCGGGCACGATTCGGGTGAGCCGGGCATCGACGCCGTGCTGGAGCAACGCCTCCTCCAGCTCGCGGGCGGTGTCGTCGAGGAGCTTCTTGCTGTGAGCCACCCCGCCGCCCAGGGCGAGCATCTCGAGAGGGGGCAGCGTGTACCCCTTCTTCTGTGGAGCGGCGCGCTTCGCGGTCGCCGCGGTAGTGGCCCGGGTCGAGGCGGGCGTTGTCGCGGGAGCCGGCGCAGCCACCGCAGGGCGCACCGGGACGGGGCGCGGAGCGGGATCGGGATTCACCACTACCAGGCGGGGCCGCGGCCGGACCACCGAGCGGACCTCGACCACAGGACGACGCCGGCGTCGGGAGCGCAGGCGCTCCCGTGCGGAGGCCACCGCGGTCTGCAGGGCGCGCAACGCCTCACGAACCGTGGTCCGGGTCATGAGCAGCACCCCGAGTGCGGTGAACGCCAGGAGCACGACGAGAGCCCCCCAGAACCCGATGAGCCGGCGCAACGGGAAGGCCAGGAGCGACCCGACCGCCCCTCCCCGATCCCGCACCAGGTCGAGGGAGGAGGCGAGCGACACCGTCCCGGTCATCAGATGGAACATTGCGAGCGAAGTCGCAAACGTGATCACGAAGCCGAGCGCCACCCGGCGGTAGTCGTCGCGGTGGCGGGTCACCAGAAGCAGGGCGCCGAGAAACAGCAGCGATGGCGCCACGGCGTACCCCCACACCCCGAATGCCACCTCCAGCCCGGTGACGATGCCTGCGCCAATCGGCCCGGCGAGGGTGAAATAGGAGAGGCCGACGAGGAGCGCGGCGACCACGAGGATCGCTCCCCAGAGGTCGTCGGTGTGACGGCCGAAACCGTTGCGAATCCGCTCCCGAAGGGTCGCCAGCATGGACCGCTTCGGGTGCGAAGCCTGCGTATTGGTGCTTCGGGTCGTCCCGCTCCGCCCGTTCCCCCGGCGGGAGGACTTCCGCGATGGCATGTGACCCGGAAGGTTACACCGGTGTCGTCCTTCGGTAAACAACCTGAATGGCTATTGGCTATTGGCTATTGGCGATTGGCTCCCAACCCCAATAGCCAAGGGCCAATCGCCAATTGCTGCCGGCCGGAGGCCGGCTATCACACCTCCAGCACCACCACCAGGACTACGGCCCTGCGGCCGGTTTCGGCGCGGGTGATCCGGTTCACGATGCTCTTGACCCGGCGCCGGATTGCAGCGCCATCGATGGGGAGTTCGATGTCGCTGAGTTCGTCGGAGATCGCGGTCCGGGCGAGCGCGAAGACGTCGCCGGGATCGTCCATGAAGCCGTGGCTCTCCAGATCGGGGCCCTGGACGATCTCCCCGGTGTGGCCGTCGACCGCCAGGGTCACCACCACGACCCCGTCTTCGGACAGATGCTGGCGGTCGCGGATGATGCCCTGCGCCGATCCCGCCACCTCGAGGCCATCGACGAAGACGTAGGCCGCCGGGACCGCATCCTCCTCACGCCAGGCCTTGCCTCCATCGAGCACCACCGCGTCGCCGTCCTCGCACACCATCACGTCGGGGACGTTCATCTCCCGGGCGATGGCGGCATGGGCCAGGAGGTGGCGGTACTCGCCGTGGATCGGCACAAAGCCCCGCGGGCGCACCACGTTGATGAAGGTCTTCAACTCCTCGCGGGCCCCGTGCCCGGAGACGTGGACGTTGGCGTTGTTGCCGTGGAACACCCGGGCGCCGCGGCGCAGCAGGCCGTTGATCACCCGCGACACCTTGGTCTCGTTGCCGGGAATCGGACGGGCCGAGATCAGAACGGTGTCGCCTTCCCCGACCTGCACCCAGCGATGCTGACCCGAGGCCATCATCGACAGGGCGGCAAACGGCTCCCCCTGGCTCCCGGTGCACACGATCGCGGTCTCCTCGGGCGGCATCCTCAGGAGTTCCTCGACCGGGAGCACGCGGTCGGCAGGGACCGAGAACAGGCCCAGTTCCTCGGCAGTGGGAACGTTGCGCTGCATGGTGCGTCCCATGAACCCCACATAACGGCCCGCGTCCACCGCAGCATCGACGATCTGTTGCACCCGGTGGATGTGGCTGGCAAAGCAGGCAGCGATCACCCGGCCCGTGGTCTCCACCACGATCTCATACAGGGGCTGGGCCAGGCTCGACTCGGAAGGCACGAATCCGGGGACCTCGGCATTGGTGCTGTCGGACAGGAGCAGGCGCACCCCGCGCCGGCCGAGCGCGGCGAACTCGGGGAGGTCGGTGGGCACACCGTCGATGGGGGTCGGATCCAGCTTGAAGTCCCCAGAGTGCAGGATGATCCCCTCGGGGGTGTCGAAGGCGATTCCGGCTCCCTGCGGTATCGAGTGCGACACCGGCACCAGCATGAACCGGAAGGGACCGTGATCCGTCCACACCCCGGTGGGGATGGCCCGCAGGTCCGCATCGATGCCGAACTCCTCGATGCGATTGCTCGCCAGGGCCACCGCCAGCGCGGTGCCGTACACGGGGACATTCAGCTCGGATAGGAAATAGGAGAGAGCGCCGACGTGGTCCTCGTGGCCGTGGCTGAGCACCACACACTCGAGGTCGTCGCGCCGCGCCAGGATCGAGGCAAAGTCGGGGAGCACCAGATCGACACCGAGCATGTGCTCCTCGGGGAACATCAGGCCGCAGTCGATCAACGCCAGCTTCCCCCCGACTTCGATCGAGGCGCAGTTGCGGCCGATGTCCCCGAGTCCGCCGAGGAAGGAGATCCGTACCGTCATCCGGCGGTTGCGATCGCCAGGGCCTCTTTGATGGCGGCGACGGTCTCGGCCGAGGCCGCGACCAGCGGCAGCCGGGGCGCCCCGACCGGCTTCCACAAGGCGTCGAGCGCGGCCTTGACCGGCATCGGGTTCGGCTCGAGGAAGCAGGCCCCGAACAGCGGGGCGAGCAACAGGTGCAACCGCCGCGCCTCCTCCCCGCGCCCGCTCGCGGCTGCGGCCACCATCGCCGCCACCTGGCGGCCGGCCAGATGCGACGCCACCGACACCACCCCAACCGCGCCGACGGACATCATCGGAAGGGTGAGGATGTCGTCACCCGAATACACCGCCAGCGAGTCACCGCAGGCCAGCAGGGTCTTGGTGGTGAAGGCGAGATCGCCGACCGCATCCTTCACCGCGACGATCCGGGGGTGCTCCCCGAGGCGGGCCAGGGTGGGGACCTCGATCAGCCGGCCGGTGCGCGACGGGATGTTGTAGAGCAGCACCGGCACCGGCGAGGCATCGGCGATGGCACTGAAGTGGGCCACCAGGCCCTGCTGTGACGGTCGCGAGTAGTAGGGAGTCACGGCCATGACACCGTGGACTCCCGCCGCGGCCGCCTGCTCGGTGAGATGCACCGACTCGGCAGTGTCGTAGGTGCCGGTGCCGGCGAGGACCATGCCGCGGTCCCCCACCGCCTCCACCACGGTGCGAAAGAGCATCACCTTCTCGTCCCCGCTGAGAGTGGGCGACTCGCCGGTGGTGCCGCCGACAACGATGCCGTCCGACCCCTCGGCGATGAGATGGCGCGCCAGCTCCCAGGCGGTGCCGACGTCGAGGGCGCCGCCGGCGTCGAACGGCGTGATCATTGCGGTGAGCACCCTGCCGAACGGAGCGTTGATTTCGGACCTCCCGGTTGGGATGACGCTAGTGCCCCGTCAGGGCCACTCGCCTCCTGCTACCAGCTTCCCGCTACCGGCTACCCGCCAGAGCGGGCCCACGCTCCTATCTGGCGGGAAGCGGGCGACGGGCGACGGGCGACCCCGACCGCAGGAATACCATGATGGCTAAGGAGAGTTGGTCTAGTCGCAATGAACTTCGTCAAAGAAATCGACCAGAGCCAGTTCGGCACCGAGGTGCTGCAGCGCAGCGCCGAGGTGCCCGTCGTCGTCGACTTCTGGGCGGCCTGGTGCGGGCCGTGCAAGGTGCTCGGTCCGATCCTGGAGCGACTCGCCGCCGCCTACGGCGGCCGCTTCGAGTTGGTGAAGGTGGATGTCGATGCCAACCGGGAGCTGCAGGCGCAGTTCCAGGTGCAGTCGATCCCGACGGTGATCGCCTTCAAGGACGGGCGCCCCGCCGCCACCTTCATCGGCTCCCAACCCGAGGCCCAGGTGCGCGCCTGGATCGACGCCTTGCTGCCGAGCGAGTGGGACCTGCTGGTGGACCGAGCCCGCGACCTCTCCTTCGAAGGCGACGAGGCCGGCGCCGAGGCCCTCTACCGCCAGGTGCTAGCGGCGGTGCCGGATCATGGAGAAGCCGCCACCGCCCTGGCCGCGTTGCTCATCGCCCGCAAGGACACCGAGGCGGCCCTGCTGGTGCTGCGACGCCTCCCCCGCACCGCCGATGTCGAGCGACTCGAAGCCGCGGCCCGAATCGCCGCAGCCGCCACGGTGGATCTCAGCATGCTGGAGCGACGGATCGCCGCCGATGAGAACGACGACGCGGCCCGTCTCGAACTGGGCGAGGCCCTCGCCGCCAAAGGCGAGTACGAGGCCGGTTTGGATCACCTGCTGACGGTGGTGGGCCACGGCGGCCCGCTCCGCGAGCGGGCGCGGCGCGCCATGGTCGACGTGCTCGGCCTGCTCGGCCCGGACCACCCACTGACCGGGGTCTACCGGCGCAGACTGGCGAATGAGCTGTTCTGAAGCCGCTACCCGTCGCCCGCTACCCGTCGCCCGCCAGAAACGGAATCGCGCTGCGCCCCACCCCGCCCGTTCGGGCAAGTCTTGCGGGTAGCGGGTAGCGGGTCGCGGGTCGCGGGTCAGATTCCCAACAGCGCATCCAGGCCCACCGTCACCGGATCGGGCAGTGACGCCACGGCGCGAATTGCGAGGATGACTCCGGGGAGGAACGAGACCCGGTCGGTGCTGTCGTGGCGGATGGTGAGGGTCTCGCCGGGGCTGCCGAACAACACCTCTTGATGCGCCAGCAGACCGGGAAGCCGCACCGAGTGCACCCGGGGGCCGACATCGCCACCCCGGACCCCGGGCACCGTCTCGGTGGACTCCACATTCCGTTCCTGGCGGCCGCCCGCCGCCTGGATCCGGGCCGCGGTGCTCAAAGCCGTTCCCGAGGGCGCATCGACCTTGCGATCGTGATGCAGCTCCACGATCTCGGAGGCGGCGAAATGGGGCGCCGCCAGTTCGGCGAACCGCATCATCAGCACCGCCCCGATCGAGAAGTTGGGCACCACCAGACAGTTGGGCGGACCGCCCCTCCATTGCTTCCGCAGTGCCTCGAGGCGGGCGGTGTCGAATCCCGAGGTGCCGACGACGGCGTGCACCCCGTGGCTGCGCCACACCGCCAGGTTGGCCAGCACCACCTCCGGCGTGGTGAACTCCACCACGACCTCGGCTTCACCCACGACCGTCGGGTCGGACGAGATCACGACTCCGGCGACCGTGGCCCCAGGGTGACCGGGATCGAAGCCGGCGACGAGCTCGAGGCCGGGGGTGGTGGACACCGTCTCGGCGACCAGGCGGCCCATCCGCCCGCCCGCACCGGAGACGGCTACCCGGGTCATGCCACGTGACGGCTCAGGTCGAGAGCGTCGAAGGGTCCGACCGCCCCGATCACGAAGGGGCCGTCCAACACTTCGCTGGCCACCCCGTGGACGTCCTGAAGAGTGACGGCATCGATGCGAGCCACCGTCTCGTCGAGCGACAGATGCTCGACGCCGGTGAGCTCATGACGGCCGAGGCGCACCATCCGGCTGTTGGTGTCCTCCATCGAGAGCGCCAGCGAGCCCTTGGTGTACCCCTTGGCGCGATCGAGCTCGTCGAGGGTGATGCCTTCGGCGGCAACCTTGGCGAATTGCTCGCGGACCAGCTCGAGCACCTGAGCCGTCTGGTGCGGGGTGGTGCCGACGTACACCCCGAAGGCGCCCGAGTCGGCGTAGGGCATGCGGAACGAGTACACCGCGTAGGCGAGGCCGCGCTCCTCACGGATCTCGCGGAACAGGCGGCTCGACATGCCTCCCCCGAGGACGTGGTTGAGGATGCCGAACGAGAAGCGCCGGTCGTCGGCGCGATCCAGCCCTTCGGAACCGATGACGAGATGGGCCTGCTCCGTGTCGCGCGGCACCACCTTCACGTTCGAAGTGATCGCAGGCCGGATGAACTCGTGGTCGGCGGTGCTGCCGCTCCACTCGTCGAAACGAGACGACACGAGGTCCACGAACGAGGCATGTTCGAGGTTCCCGCTGGCAGCGACGACGACGGTGGCGGGGTGGTAACGCCGCTTCCAGTACCCCGCAATGATGTCGGGGGTCATGGCCGAGATGCTCTCCCGGGTTCCGAGAACCGGGAGGGCAAGGACGTGTTCGCCCCAGAGCGCCGCGGCGAACTGGTCGTGGGCGACGTCGGATGGATCGTCGTCGTTCATGTTGATCTCTTCGAGCACGACGTGGTGCTCCGACTCGACCTCGTCGGGACGGAACGCCGGCCGCTGCAGCATCTCGGCGAGGAGGCCAAGGCCCATCGGCAGGTCCTCGTCACGCAGCTGTGCCCAGAAGCAGGTGTACTCCTTGGAGGTGAAGGCGTTGCTGCGCGCCCCCACCGCGTCGAACGCCTCGGCGATGGCCTGGGCACTCAACTCCGCGGTGCCCTTGAAGAGCAGGTGCTCGAGGAAGTGTGAGCACCCCGCCTCGGGCACGGCCTCGTCGCGGCTCCCGGTGTCGACCCACGCCCCCACTGCGATGGAACGAACCGAGGGCATCGCCTCGGTGATGACGCGCAGGCCATTGGGAAGGGTGGTGAGTTCGTGGTCCATGGGGAGGGAGGATGGTAACGGGGTGCCCCGGCCATCGGGGCGACCCGGGCAGTCCCTACACTCGCCCGCCATGGTTCGGGCAATCCTCGCCGCAGCCATCCTGGCCACAATGCTGCTCGCCGTGCCTGCCGCCGCCGGTGAGGTGATTGCGATCCAGGGGACCCTCGAGGTGATCGACGGCGACGACCGGTCGCCCGTGCCGGGGGTCACGATCACGGTGAGTCGCGGCGACGAGGTCATCGGAACCGCAGTCAGCGATGAGGCCGGCGAGTGGAGGGTGATCGTGCCAGAACCCGGCGCCTACGACGTGACCCTCGATGTCGCCACACTGCCCGAGGGCGTCGCATTGACCGATCCGGACCGCTCGGTGCTCACCAGCGTCGAGGTCCGGACCGGGCAGGACAAGGTGGTCCGGTTCAACCTGGGCCCGGGCGTGGCCAATACTGTCGATGCCTGGAACCGCATCTGGGGCCTGATCCTGATCGGCCTGAAGCTGGGGGCGATCATCGCGCTGTGCGCAATCGGGCTGTCGCTCATCTTCGGGGTCACCGGACTGGTCAACTTCGCCCACGGTGACCTGGTGACACTGGGTGCGATGCTGGCGTTCCTGTTCAATGCAACGCCGCTCGGTCCGGGCTGGCACCTCATCCTCGCCGCGGTGCCGGCGGTGATCCTGTCCGGAGCATTCGGCGCGGCGCAGGAACTCGGTCTCTGGCGTCCGCTGCGGCGCCGTCGCGCAGGATTGATCTCCCTCATTGTGATCTCCATCGGCTTCGGCTTCGTGCTCCGGTACCTGATGCTGGTGGCGTTCAAGGGCCAGCCCCGGCCCTACGCCGACTATGCAGTGCAGACACCGATCGACTTCCTCGGAGCCCCGATAGTCCCCAAGAGCCTGGTCGTGATCGCCGTTGCTGCGGTGATTCTCGTGGCGGTGGGCTTGTTCCTGATGCGCACCAAGACCGGAACCGCGATGCGTGCCGTCGCCGACAACGCAGATCTCGCCGAATCGTCGGGCATCGACGTCAACCGGGTGATCCTGGGCACCTGGGTGATGGGGGCCACGCTCGCCGGACTCGGCGGCGTCCTCTTTGGGGCCTCTGAGCAGGTGCAATGGGACATGGGCTTCAGGCTGCTGCTTCTGGTGTTTGCCGCAGTGGTGCTGGGCGGGCTGGGGACCGCCTTCGGGGCGATGCTCGGCGGGTTCGTCATCGGGGTCGCGGTCGAGATGAGCACACTGGTCATCCCGGCGGAATTCAAGACCGCGGTCGCCTTGGGCATTCTCATCGTGATGCTGCTGGTGCGGCCCCAGGGTCTGCTGGGACTGCGGGAGCGTGTCGGCTGATGGACCCGGTGGGCATCCTGGTAGAGGCCGGCCGGGCCGCGATCGGGGTCCCCGCCGCAGCCTACGCCCTGTCGGCGGTTGGGCTCAACCTCCAATTCGGATACACCGGTTTGCTCAATTTCGGTCACGTCGGGTTCATGCTGGTCGGCGCCTACGGCATGGCCATCACCGTCGATCAGGGCGGGCCGCTGTGGCTCGGCTTCATCGTGGGCCTGGCGCTGGCGGTGCTACTCGGCATCCTCATCGGCATCCCCACCCTGCGGCTGCGCGCCGACTATCTCGCCATCGTCACGATCGCGATGGGCGAGATCCTGCGTCTGCTGGTGCGCTCCCGCTTTGCCGCCCCCTTGACCAAGGGGGTCTTCGGCATCCAACGCTTTGCCGATGACTTCTTCGAGCTCAACCCTCTGCCGGTAGGGCGCTACGGGGTGGGCACGCTCCGGTTCGACCACCGCACCATGTGGGTGGTGATCGTGGGGTGGGTACTGGTGGTGGTCGTGACCCTCCTGGTGCGGCGATTGGTGCGGAGTCCGTGGGGTCGGGTGGTTCGGGCCATCCGCGAGGATGAGGACGCCGCCCGCAGCCTGGGGAAGAACGTCTTCGCCTACAAGATGCAGAGCCTGATGATCGGCGGAAGCATCGGTGCCCTCGCCGGCATGTATCTCGCCATCGACCAGCAGAACGTGACGCCCGACGCCTACGTTCCCCTGCTCACGTTCTACGCCTTCACGATCGTGATCATGGGAGGTCCGGGGACCCTATGGGGGCCGGTGGTGGGATCGATTCTGTTTTGGTTCCTGTTCGAGATCCTCGACGGTCTGATGACAGGTGCCATGGCGGAAGGATGGTTCGGCACGCTCTTGGAGTCCACCGACATCGGGCCGATTCGCTTTGCGCTCTTCGGTATCGGACTGATGTGGCTGATGGCCTACCGGCCGCAAGGGCTGTTCGGTTCCAGGGAAGAGAGCCTCATCGATGGTCGATGACCCACATCCCCTCGCCCCAATCGCCGCCACGCCCGGGATCGCCAAGCCCGACCCGATCCTGGTGGCTCATCACCTGCGCCGGTCTTTCGGCGGAATCAGCGCGGTCGACGTGAGCCACCTCGAGATACAGCGGGGGACCATCACATCGCTGATCGGTCCCAACGGGGCCGGCAAGACCACGCTCTTCAACGTCCTGACGGGTTTCGACCGTCCCCAGGGTGGTGAATGGCACCTCGACGGGGGGCCGCTCGTCGGGATCCCGTCCTTTCGGATCGCACAACGGGGCATGGTGCGCACCTTCCAGCTGACCCGCTCCTTGGCCAGGCTCACAGTGCTCGAGAACGCGATGGTGGCTGCGGCGCGTCCGCGCGGTGAGACTCTCCGCGGAGCACTGCTCGGGGGATGGCGAGGAGTCGAGACCGCAAATGAAGCCAGGGCTCGCGAGACGCTGGCACAGTTTGGCCTCGAGCGGATGATGGCCGACTATGCGGGGAGCCTCTCCGGTGGGCAGCGCAAGCTCTTGGAGCTGGCCCGGGCGCTGATGGTGGAACCTGCGCTGGTGATGCTCGATGAGCCCACCGCGGGGGTGAATCCTGTTCTGACCCAGACCCTGCTGGCCCACATCACCCGGCTGCGCGACGACGGTGTCACCGTCGTGTTCATCGAGCACGACATGGACGTGGTCCAGGAGATCAGCGACTGGGTCATCTGCATGGACCGCGGCCGAGTCATCGCCGAGGGCCCGCCGCTGGTGGTGGCCGGCAATCGCGACGTCATCGACGCCTACCTGGGCTCACAACACGGGGAGATCCCGGAGTGACCACCGGCCCCGTGCTCGCCGCCAGCGGTGTCGTCGCCGGGTATCTCCCCGGCGTGGACATTCTGCGCGGAGTCGACCTCGTCGTCGAGCCCGGACAACTGGTCGGAGTGATCGGGCCCAATGGAGCGGGCAAGTCGACCCTGATCAAGGCGCTGTTCGGGCTGATCCCGGTCCGCAGCGGTTCCGTCACCTTCGACGGGCATGATGTCACCGGCCGACCCGCCCACCAGCTGGTGGCGATGGGCATCGGCTACGTGCCGCAGCTGTCCAACGTGTTTCGCACCCTGAGCGTGGAAGAGAACCTGCAGATGGGGCTATTCCTGCGGCCCGAAGCCTGGTCGGAGCGGCTGGCGGCGGTGACCACCCTCTTCCCGCTGCTCGCGGAGCGCTCCCACCAGAGGGCCAACAACCTCTCCGGGGGGGAGCGCCAGATGCTCGCGATGGGACGGGCGCTGATGATGGGCCCCCGCGTCCTGCTGTTGGACGAGCCGTCCGCCGGCCTGGCGCCGATGATGCAGGTCAGCGTGTTCGACACGGTGCGGCGCATCGCCGACTCCGGGGTCGCGGTGGTGATGGTGGAGCAGAATGCCCGCCGCTGCTTGCAGATGTGCGACCGAGGCTACGTGCTCGACCAGGGACGCAACGCCCACGAGGGAACGGGGCGCGAGCTCCTCCACGACCCGCGCGTGGTGGAGCTGTATCTCGGCACGCTGGGACGCAAGACCTGAGACGCGGGTCGGGGGCCCCAGCGGGCCCCCGACCTCCGATCGTCGCTTGGTCAGCCTGAGATGTCCACCTGCCCGTCCACGGTGTAGGTCCCGTCCGGGGCATAGGTGAACAGGTCATAGGTGCCTGCCCCTGGCTCACCGGCTCCGACAAAGTCCAGCACTCCGCTGGCCCCGTCGTAGTCGATGTCTTCACCGGCGAGCAGCAGCTCGCGGCACTCGGCATAACGCGAGCACTTCGTCCCGTCCCGGGTCACGCCATTGACGAAGAGCGCGATCTCGGCCGGGTCGGTCGAGCCCGCTGCCACGGTGGCGAGGGCGAACACGATGGCGCAGTCGTAGGCGTGTGCCGAGAAGATCGTCGGTGTGCCCGGCGCGTACTCGGCGAACCTACCCGGGAAGCCCGGCTCCCCGCTGGGCGGAGCCAGAGATGGGTAGGTACCCCGGATCCCGGCGAACACCGCCGGGTTGGTCGGATCGACATCCTCAGGCTTCACGTTGTCGACGAAGCCGTCGGCCGTGTACAGGGCGACCTGGTCGGGACCGAGGCCGGCCTCGATCAGGGACTGCAGGAACGCCGCCCCCTCGCCGAACGGAATGAACGAGATGGCGTCGACGCCGGGAATGGCGGCGATCTGCGCCGCCTCGGCATCGAAGCCACCCGTCCCGTCCTTGTCGAACTCGAGGAACAGAGCCACCTCGACGCCGTTGGCTTCCAGTGCCTCTGCGATCGCCTGGGCGAGACCGCGGCCGTACTCGTCGCTCCGGTGGGCGACGACGACCTTGGTGGCGCCGTCCTCAGTGATCAGATCGGCGTGCACCTGACCCTGGAGGTTGTCCGGAGGAGCAGTACGGAAGTAGTACCCACTGTCGTCATAGGTGGTGAAGATCGAGCCCGTATTCGACGGCGAGCACATCGGGACTCCAGCGCCGGAGATCCGGTCGATCACCGACAGCGAGACGCCTGTGGCCGCCGGGCCGAAGATGCCGCTCACGTTCTGGTTGAGCAATCCCTCGACCGCGGTGGTGGCGATCGCGGCATCTGTGCCGTCATCGACGATCAGCAAGGTCATGGTGTCTCCGGCAGCAGCGATCTCTTCCGCCGCCATCTCCACCGGCTTGACCAAAGCGTCGACGATGCCCGACAGTCCGCCCGTTTGCGGTGCCAGGTAGCCGAAGGTCGCCTCGAACGGAGCCGCCGTGATGCCGGCTGTCGTCGTCGTGGCCGCTGTTGTCGTAGTCGCAGCCGTCGTCGTGGTGGCTGCGGTCGTCGTGGTGGTCTCGGCATCGTCATCACCACAGGCGACGGCGATCAGAGCCAGGACGACCAGCAGCACCCCCAAAGGACGGAAGGTGTTGCGTTTCATTGGATTGATTCCCTCCCATTGGAACCGAACCGGGGAGAACCCCGGTCCAGAGGCGGGGAGTGTAACCAGCCTCCCCCTGCCGCGTCGGGCCATCCGTGAGACAATGATCGGCTGTGCGCCGCCGCGAAGAACCATTGCTGACCGAGATCCTGCCCGCCGAAGAGCGGGCCGTGGAGGCGGTGGTGGCGCGCTACCAGCGGGTGGCCCCGGCCGTCACCCGGTTCGCCCGGTCGCTCGCCCACAATGAGGACCTGCGGGTCCGCCTCGGCTCCCGGACCGCGGCCAATCCCGGGGAGATCGTCATGGACCCCGGGGTGTTCCAGGCCGCCTATACCCGGCGCGCCCCGGTCACCCCCTCCGAGGTGGCTCTGGCGGCGGCGCTCCATGAGGCGGTGCACCTGGTCGCCACCGACCTCGACGAGCCCCGGCCGCTCCCCCCGGAATGGTTTCCCGATCACGACGAGCCGCTTCCCGATACCCCGGTGACGCTGCTCACTGCGCTCGATCACGCCGGTGGTCCCGCAGCCGAGGCCATGTTCCTTGCGGTCGAGGATGCCCGCCAGGAGACGCAGAACCTCGGCGTGTATCCGGGAGCGCGCTCCGTCCTCGGCGACCTCTACCGCGCCTCGATCCCGGCGGCGATGGGACGGGCCCGTCCCATGGGTCAGTTCGCCCTGGCCTGCTTCCTGGTGATCGGCGGCTACCAGGAGGTCGAAGAGGTCCAGCATGGCGCCAACCATGCGGTGACGATGGCACTGGAGGAAGCGCGGCCCCACCTCGCTGATGCCGTCGCCGCCGCCGGCCCGTGGGAGACCGCCACCATCGCCCTGCGACTGCTCGCCATCGCCCGCGAGTACGGGCTCCTGACCGAGGCCTCGGCCACCGAGTCGCACACCGACCAGAAGGATCGCCAGGAGGACGAGCGCGAGCAG
>Ga0154817_1125_pt9 | contig 12444 bp, 8 predicted proteins | sample Rifle2008BG16ft_FD_105825 | JGI IMG/M metagenome (GOLD analysis project Ga0154817, IMG submission 105825) | Actinobacteria bacterium RBG_16_67_15
ATAGCGGGCGACGTCTCCCGCCGCCCAGATGTGCGGATCGCTGGTGCGCAGCCGATCGTCGACCACGATGCCCTGCTCGACGGTGAGCCCCGCGGACTCGGCCAGCTCGGTGCGCGGCGTGACACCGATCCCGACGACGACGAGGTCCGCGGGGATCGAGGTGCCGTCGTCCAGCCTCACTTCTCGTTCGCCGATCCGCTCGACGCCGGCGCGGCGGAAGGCGACCCCATGCTCACGGTGCAGGTCCGCCACGAGGCGTCCCAGCGTCTCACCGATCACTTGGGCGAGCGGTGTCTCTTCCGGAGCGACCACGGTGACATCGACTTCCCGGTGGCCTAGCGAGGCCGCCACCTCCAACCCGATGAATCCGGCGCCGACGACCACCACCTGGGTGGCCTCGCCGAGCGCGGAGATGATCGCCCTGCTGTCGTCGAGTGACCGCAGGTAGTGAACCTGGGGCAGGTCGGTGCCGGGGACGGGGAGCCGGCGCGGTTCGGCCCCCGGAGCCAGCAGCATCGACCCATAGGACAGGCTTCTGCCCCCGTCCAGGTGAACGATGCGAGCTGCCCGGTCGATCGCCGTTACTCGAGCGCCGGCGATCAGTTCGATCCCGGCATCTGCGTAGAACCCCGCGGACCGCAGCGGCATCCAATCCTCCGGTGCCGTCCCGGCGAGGTAGTCCTTGGACAGGTTGGGGCGGTCGACCGGCGCCTCCTCACCCACCAAAGCGATGGGACCTTGGTAGCCATACCTGCGCAATGCTTCCGCCGCGGCTGCCCCGGCGGCGCCGGCCCCGACGATCACGACCGACGTCGGCGCATGAGGGGGACTCGGCCTAGCCCCCGGGGATTCCTTCGGTCCGGTGACGAAGACGCGACCGTCCCGGACCGCGGTGGCAAAGACCGGGATCGGGTTGAGCGCCGGCGCCCCCACTGCCTCCCCCGTGGCGAGGTCGAACGCGGCGTGGTGCCAGGGACAACGGATCTGTCCCTCGACACAGAGGCCCTCGCCAAGGGGTCCGCCGTAGTGGGTGCATCTCCCCCCCACCGCGCGTGGACCGTCGGCCGTCTTTACCACGATGACCGGCTTCCCCTCGACATGACCCACCGCCGGGACATCGGTCCGGAGCGAATCGACCGGGAGGCCCTCCGCGGCGAGGTCGGGTCCCGTGATCTTCGACTCCCCTGCCATGGATCCTGTCCCCTTCCTCGGCACCCCACCACCGACCATGGGGGCGCGTCACCCTAACGGCGGTGCTGGGGCCAATCACAGGGACAGCTCGGACGCTCAGGGTCCGGTCGTCGTCTCCGGCGCGTCGGGAACCAGGCCCTTGACGTCGTCGTAGCCCACCGCGCCGGGCGCGACCGTCGGTTGGTAGGTCAGCCAAACCACGCCGGTCGGGAACACCTCGGACCGGATCAGCTTCAGGTGGTAGGAGGCATCACCGTCGTCGAAGAGCTTTCGACCCCTACGGGCGGCCACAGGATGCACCAGCAGGCTCAGCTCGTCGACCAGACCGGCAGCCAGCAGCTGCTGGACGATAGAGATCGACCCGGGAATGAGGACCCGCCCCAAGGCGGTGTCGGCCCTGAGTTTCGCCACCGCTCTGATCAGATCGCCCTCGAGCAGCTCGGAGTTGCGCCAGGCGAAATGCTGGTCCCGACGCGAGACGACGATCTTGCGGAGGTCGCCGAGTGACCTGGCGAACGCCGCATCCACCTCCCCGGCCGCTTCACGCTCCGGCCAGGCGCCGGCAAAGCTGTCGTACGTGACCCGGCCGAGCAGCAGGGCATCAACGTCCTCGTAGTCGTGGCCGACCGCACTCCCCATGTGTTCGTCGAAGTACGGGAAGTGCCAGGACTCGTCGATCTCGGCGACACCGTCGAGGGCGACGAACAGAGTGGAGACGATGGTCGCCATCGGATTCCGACCTCCATGTCGCGGATGCTCGCCGACCGGTCGCCCCGAGACTAAGCGATGGCGTCTCCTAGTCTCGGTGGGCTTCGGCCTGGAGGAGTGTCAAACCTCTTCGATCGACTGGGGGGTTGCGGACCCAGGGTTGGGTCACCCGCTCCAGGCCCGCGCCGCGTAGAACGCCACCGCGCCGACCGCGAGCACCGCCCACAGGGCGCGGCGAAACAGCACTCCACCCACGATCCCACCGAGGGCAGCCGCCAGTCCCGGCGTCACCTCCGGGCTCCCCGAGGGTGCGATCAAGGAGTTGGCGGCGATCGCCACGAACAGGGCGAGTGGGAAGACGTCGAGGAACCGCCCGATCAGACCCTCCGGGGATGATCGTGGCCGCACCAGGAAGGCGACGCGCGTCGCGAAGGTGATGACCGCCACCGACCCGATCAGGGCCAGATCACTCATGGAGGAATGCCCCGATCAGCGCCGCCACGGCGGCGGCGCTGGTCAACCGCCACGCTGCAGGAAGCCAGGCGACGGCTGCCAGGGTGGCGGCCACCGCGACCAGAGCCACCACCCAGTCGCGCCGGCGCCGCACCAGTGGGGCTGCCAGGCCGAGGAACATCAGGCCGAAGAAGGCGCCCAAACCGACGGCTGCGGGATCAACGGCCTCCCCAAACCAGGCTCCCACGGCTGTTCCCGTCACCCAGCCCGAGTACAGCGTGAGATCGGCACCCGTCTTGTACGCAACGAGGTCGTCCACTCCAGTCGCGGCGGCGTGAACGGTCAGCCCAAAGGTCTCGTCGACGAGTATGAAGGCGAGCCGGAGCCGGGTGCGCAACGGTTGCGGCCCGATCAGTCGCGCCAGCGTCGCCGACATCGGCAGATGGCGCAGTCCGAGGCCCGTCGCCGCCAGCAGGACCGGGGCCGTCCCCGAGGCGAGCAGTCCGATCATCGTGAACTGCGCCGCACCCGAGACGATGACGACCGAGGCGAGCAGGGCCAGCCAGACCGAGAACCCGGCGTCCACCGCCAACACCCCGAAGGCGACCCCGAAGGCGCCGATCGCAAGGAATATCAGGATCGAGTCCCTGATCCCCCGGCGGAGGGACGGGCTGAGGGGCATTGCGGGAGCGTAGGGGCTGGCACGGGAGAAGGGCGCGGGATCTGAATGCGGGCGCGCCTCGATGCGATTGGCGTGGGTTCCGCCATGCCCGAGGGGGAGAGCCGAATCGTCACGGCCTTGACCTTGGAACCGACGATGGATCACTCGCCGTCGGGCGGGGTACCACATTCGCAGTCATCGCCGAGGTCGTGCCACTCCTCGCGAGAGATCGGCCCCCTCCCGATTACCGGTCAGGGGTCTCCAGGATGCAGGCCGGCATCCCACCCCGGGTCGTCTTCGCCCGGGTCGAGAGTGGTCGACGCCATGATGCCATCGACATCGACGTCGGAGTCCACGGCGTCGTCGGCGCCATCATCCTGCGGCGACGCCACCAGACCGTCGGGGATGTCGACCTCGACGTGATAGGCCCCGGGCGTGAGCCCGGCGAAGTCGTACTCGCCGTCGACATCGGTGACGGTGGAGCCCACCTCGGTGCCGGCGCCATTGAACAGCCGCACGGTGATACCCGCGATGCCCACCTCCCCGGGGTCCTGGACCCCATCGGCATCGACGTCGTCCCAGACCAGGCCCCCGATCGATGCGGGCCGGGTCAGTCCGGCATCCCAGCGTGGGTCGTTCTCGTTGGACTCGAGGGCGGTCTGCGCCATGGCTCCTCCGGAGTCGATGTCGGAGTCCGCGGCGTCGCTGGAATCCTGATCCCGGGGCGACGCCACGAAGCCGGCGGGGAGGTCGATCGCGACGTGATAGGTACCGGGCGTCAGGTTCGCGAAGGTGTACGCGCCGGCGCCGTCGGTCACGGTGGAGGCCACCGCGGTGCCGGCGCCGTCGAACAGACGCACGGTCACACCACCGAAGCCGGGCTCGCCGGCGTCCTGGACCCCATCCCCATCGAGGTCCTCCCAGACCCGGTCCCCGATCGAGGCACGGCGGTAGAGACCGGCATCCCATCGCGGGTCGTGCTCACGTGGGTCGAGGGTGGTCTGCGCCATGACGCCTGCGGAGTCGATGTCGGAGTCGGAGGCGTCGGCGCCCTGGTCTCGGGGCGACACCATGAAGCCCGGGGGGAGGTCGACCTCGACGTGATACTCCCCGTAGCTCAGGTCCCGGAACTCGTACTTGCCTTCGGCGTTGGTGACGGTGGAGCCCAACTCGGTGTCGGAATCGTCGAAGAGACGCACCGTGACACCACCGATGCCGGGCTCGCCCGCGTCCTGGACGCCATCGGCATCGAGGTCTTCCCATACCCGGTCCCCGATTGCCGGGACCCAGGTCGGATCGTTCGGGCCGATGACGGCAACGTGGATGTGGTCCTGGTGGACGGTGTTGGCGAATGACCGCCCCGTCCCATCGACGTCCCACGGGGCCCCGACCTGGATCACCTCGGATTGCTCCCACAGCCACTGCACCAGGGCTCGCGTGGCCGAGTTCGGACCCCGGTCGTCGATCACGTGCCGCTCACCGACGCGGTTGATGTCGATCGCTCGCCCCAGGGTGTGGTGGCTGACCCGGCCCGTCTCGAAGACGTGGTAGGGGTGACCGGTGGCCATCACCGTGATGCCATAAGGGGTGATGTCCGCGAGATCCGACATCAGCTCGAGCAGGATGGGCGAGATCTCACCTCCGAGGATGTCGAGTCGAGCCGAGTCGGGCATTTCGATCCGCGGATTGGCGGCGACGGCGCCGGCGAGCGCGAGGTCCTCGATGCTGTCGAAGGCGCCCCCTGCGGATGCGAGGGCATCGAATTCCCAACCCGCCTCGCCCCGGATCAGGCGAATGTCCAGGGTCCTAACCACGGTGAACTCCGGTTCGGAGCCGAGACCCACCGTTTGCCGAGTCACCACCATGACCGAGACCCGCTCGTTGGTCAGCCCGCCCAGCTGCGGGTAGACGACGCGACCGCGCGACCAGCGTCCACGGTGGGTGAGGGGTTCGCCGGCCTCCGCCAGGAGTTCGACACCCGCGGCGCCGGCGATGCTCGAGAACCGCGCCGTCGGGTCGTCAGACTCCTCGTAGGTCGTGAGCGCATTGGCGATGTCGGCGGCGAGCTGCTTCGCCTCCGGCTCGACCTCGCCAACGGGAACGACGTATCGGGCCTCGTGCCCCGGCGCAGTCGCGACGGAAGAGGTCGGTGCGATCGTGGTGGCAGTTGCGTCAGGGGCAACGATGATCGTGGTTGGCGCGGATGTCGTGGAAGGCACCGTCTCGGCGCCGAGATCATTCCCCGGTGCCGGCGACGGCAGTAGTGCCATGACCAGAAACACGAGGGTGGTCAGGCTGCCAACCCCAATTACTGCTAGGACCCACCGTCGACGCACCGCATCTCCCTACGTGACATTGCGATCGCTCGTGGCACTGGTACCCATGTCGCTGCAGTATGTACCGAACCAATGACTACCCACTCGTCGCGCAGCAGTGGGCGGGGAACCCCGATCTAGAGAAGGTCCAAGAAGCGAGAAACCCCTGTTGACCAGGGGATTCTCTTCGTAGCGGGGGGAGGATTTGAACCTCCGACCTTCGGGTTATGAGCCCGACGAGCTACCAGGCTGCTCCACCCCGCGTCGTATCGAATGAGTGTACGGGCGCTCCCCCGGCTACGCAACGCCGGACCTACATCGGCCCAGACCGCCCGCTACCGTTGCCCAACCCGCAAGGGTGCACGGGAGGGGAACCAACGTGGATGGGGCATCGGGCTGGCGCGGCGCGGGTGTCGTGTGACCACGCCTGCAGTCTCTCTGGTGGGCGTCAGCAAGCATTTTGGTGATGTGGTCGCCGTCGATGGGGTCTCCCTCGAGGTGCAGGACGGGGAGTTCTTCTCATTGCTCGGGCCCTCGGGATCGGGCAAGACCACCTGCCTGCGCATGATCGCCGGCTTCGAGGAGCCCACGGCGGGCACAGTGCTCCTTCACGGCGCCGACGTCACCGGGCAGGCCCCCTACCAGCGGGACGTCAACACGGTCTTCCAGGATTACGCGCTGTTCCCCCACATGACCGTGGCGGAGAACGTCGGCTACGGCCCCATGGTGCGGGGGGCGGCCAAGGACGAGCGGGCCCGGAGGGTGGGAGAGGCGCTGGACATGGTGCACCTCGGGGCGATGGGCGATCGCAAGCCGGGCCAGCTCTCCGGCGGGCAGCGGCAGCGGGTGGCTCTGGCCAGGGCGCTGATCAACCGGCCCCGGGTGATTTTGCTCGACGAGCCCCTCGGGGCGCTCGACCTCAAGCTGCGCCATGCCATGCAGATCGAGCTGAAATCGATCCAGCGAGATGTCGGCATCACGTTCGTCTACGTCACCCACGACCAGGAAGAGGCGCTCAACATGAGCGACCGCCTGGCAGTGTTCAACCACGGGCGAATCGAACAAGTGGGGCCACCTCAAGAGGTCTACGAGACCCCCCACACCGCCTTCGTCGCCGGCTTCGTGGGCGTGTCGAACGTTGTCTCCGCCAACCTGGCCGAAGCGCTCACCGGGCGCGCCGACGCCTTCACCGTCCGCCCGGAAAAGATCTCGCTGCACGTCTCAGGGGCTCCGGTCACGGACCCGAGCACCTGCGACGTCAGCGGAACAGTGGTCGATGTGATCTACCTCGGCATGTTCACGAGATATGCCATCGAGGTCGGTCACGACACCACCCTCGAAGTGGTACGGCAGAACCTCGATGCGCCCCATCGGGAACGGGGGCTCCTCGGAGCCACCGTGCACCTGCAGTGGGCACGCGAGTCCTGCCGCTACCTCTCCGAGGGCTCAACGGAGGAACACCAAGGAGGGAAGAAATGACCAAGCGCCGCATTCTGGCGCTGGTGATGCTCGTCGCTCTGGTAGCGGCGGCCTGTGGTGACGACGACGCCACCACGGGTGGGCCCCTGACCGCGATCGGCGACGGCGAAGGTGCCGTCTCGATCATCGCCTGGGCCGGCTACATCGAAGACGGGTCCACGGACCCGGCATACGACTGGGTGACCGGTTTTGAGACGGCCACCGGCTGCCAAGTGACCGTGAAGGTCGCCGCCACGTCGGACGAGATGGTGGCCCTGATGCAGGGCTCCAACGACTACGACCTGGTGACGGCGTCCGGTGACGCCAGCCTCCGGCTGATCGCCGGTGGCACCGTCCAGGAAGTGAACACCGACCTCATCCCGTCGTGGGATCAGGTCGACCCCCGCCTCCAGGAGGCGCCGTGGCACTTCGTCGACGACAAGCACTACGGGGTTCCCTATCAGTGGGGCTCGAACGTGTTGATGTACAACACCGAGGTGTTCGGCGACACGCCGCCCACCTCGTGGAGCGTGGTGTGGGAGGAGCAGACGCTCCCCGACGGCGAGAGCAACGCCGGTCGTGTCGAGGCCTACGACGGCCCGATCTACATCGCTGATGCCGCGCTCTACTTGATGGCACATCAGCCCGAACTCGGGATCACCGATCCCTATGCGCTGAACCGTGATCAGTTCAATGCGGCTCTGGACGTGATGCGCGGGCAGCGCGATCTGGTGTTCCGCTACTGGCACGATGCCTTCGTGCAGTTGGACGACTTCGCCAATGAAGGCGTGGTGGCCTCGACCTCGTGGCCGTTCCAGGTGAACTACGGACAGTTCACCGGTGTGCCGGTCAGCAGCGTGCTTCCCGAGGAGGGAGCCACCGGCTGGGCCGACACCACGATGCTGCACGCCAACGCCCAGCATCCGAACTGCGCCTACAGGTGGCTCGACTGGTCGCTGGATCCCAAGGTCCAGGGCGATCTGGCTGCATGGTTCGGTTCGGTGCCGTCCAACCTGGCGGCGTGCTCGGGCAACGAACTGCTCACCGACGCCGGCTGCGCCACCAACGGCGAGGGCAACTTCGACCAGATCCACTTCTGGAAGACGCCCCAGGCCGATTGCTTCGGCATGGGCGGCGAGTGTGTCCCGTATCACGAGTGGGTGACCGCTTCGGTCGCCGTCATCGGCGGCCGGTAAGGCCGCATGGAGGAGCCGGGGGCCTGCGGGCCCCCGGCTCACCCTTCTCATGGTGACCGAGACCACCACCGGGGGACGGATTCATCGCATCTCCGGGGCGCTGCACCGCCACCCCCGGCTGCGGCTCGCCCTGCTGCTCGGCCTCCCCTTGCTGTGGTTGGTCGGGGTCTACGGGGGATCGCTGATCGCCTTGCTCTCGCAGTCGTTCTTCAGCCTCGACGACTTCTCCGGGACCATCGACCGGACCCTGACCCTCGAGACCTGGGGCGACCTCTTCACCGACTCCAACATCTCGATCGCCATCCGCACCGCGACGATGGCCGCCGCGGTCACGGTCGGCGCGGCGATCCTCGCGTTCCCGATCGCCTACTACGCGGTCCGTTACGCCGGGCGCCGGCTGCGGGCGGTGTTCTTCGTGCTGATCCTGATCCCGCTGTGGTCCTCGTACCTGGTGCGGGTGTACTCGTGGAAGCTGATCCTGGCCCGCGAGGGGATCCTGTTCTGGTTCGTCGACAAGCTCAATCTGAACTTCCTGCTCGACGCCGCACTCTCCGCCCCGGGCATCGGGGGCCCGTCGCTCTCGGCCTCGGCCCTCGGCCAGTTTGTCGTCTTCACTTACATCTGGCTGCCCTACATGATCCTGCCGATCCACGCTGCCCTCGAGCGGGTACCGCGGTCGTACCTCGAGGCCTCGGCCGATCTCGGCGCCACGCCGCTGCAGACCTTTCGCACCGTGATCTGGCCCCTGGCTATCCCCGGCATCGCCGCCGGGTCGATCTTCACGTTCTCGCTCACCCTGGGCGACTACATCATCCCCACGATCATCGGCGACTCCTCGCCCTTCGTCGGCTGGGCGATCTACTCCTACCAGGGGGTGGCGGGCAACCTGCCCCTGGCCGCAGCCTTCACCTTCTTCCCGATCGTGATCATGGGCATCTACCTGTACGTGGCCCGCCGCGCCGGTGCGTTCGAGGCGCTGTGATGAGCGCACTACGCAACACCAAACACCTCGGTCTGCGCCTCTCCACCTGGGCGGTGCTGGCGTTCCTCCACTTTCCGATCCTGATCGTCGGTCTCTATGCCTTCACCACCGAGTCGTCGGCCTTCACCTTCCCCCCACCGGGTCTGACGCTGGAATGGTTCGAGGTGGCGTGGAACAACGGCGACGTGCGAGCCGCTCTTTCGCTCTCGTTGCGGGTGGCGGCGACGGCGACCGTGATCGCCCTGGTCCTGGGAACGATGGCGGCGGCCGCCGTGTGGCGCCGCAAGTTCTTCGGACGGGAGGCCGTGTCCCTCTTCATCGTGCTCCCGATCGCCCTCCCCGGGATCGTCACCGGGATCGCCCTGCGGTCGGCGATCTCGATCGGCGGCATCCCCTTCTCGTTCTGGACGATCGTGATCGGCCACGCCACCTTTGCCGTGGCCATCGCCTACAACAACGTGGCGGCACGGATGCGGCGCACCTCACCGTCGCTCCTCGAAGCCTCCGCCGACCTCGGTGCCAACGGATGGCAGACCTTCCGTCACGTGCTCCTTCCCCAGATCCGCCCTGCCCTGGTCGCTGGGGGCATGCTCGCCTTCGCCCTGTCGTTCGACGAGATCATCGTCACCACCTTCACCGCCGGGAACCAGCAGACCCTGCCGATCTGGATGTTCACCTCCCTGGTGCGCCCCCGGCAGCGCCCCATCACCAACGTGGTGGCGCTGTTCGTGGTGGCCCTCACCTTCATCCCGATCGTGCTGGCGACCCGCCTGACGCGGAACACGGAAGGGTGAAGAAGTCATCAGTCGTCAGTCACCAGTCATCAGCCAGAATCGCCTCTGGCTGAACGCTGAACGCTGACCGCTCTCAGCCCCCCAACGCCTCTTCCAGCAGATCCTGCGCCTGGGCGATCAACCGCTGCGCCTCGGCCACCTCTTCCTGGTAGGTCGCCAGGTCGGCGGCGCGGAGGGCGACATCGGCACGGGCAAAGGCCGCGTCGGCCCGGGTCAGCAGTTCGGCCACGGCCTCGGTCAGGTCGGCGGGAAGGTCGTCTCCGTCGCCGCCGTCGACCACAGGGGCGTCGCCGAACACCGCCGCCAGCGCCTCGGCGAGGGTGTCGCGCATCACGATGCGATCACCGAACACCACCACCACTCGCTTGAACTCGGGCAGGGCGGCGATGCTGTTGGTGGTGGACCCGCCGCTGCGCGCCGCAATGTAGATCGGCTGCACGTAGAGGATCGACTCATCGATCGGGACCACGAGCATGTTGCCCTGGATCACCTGCGAGCCCTGCTGGTCGAGCAGCGTGAACTCCTGGGAGATCTCCGGAGTCTGGTTGATCCGGGCCCCGACCTGACCGGGCCCATCGATGAACGAGTCGCGGGGCAGCTCGAAGTCGATAAGAGCCCCGTACTCGTCGAAGTCGGACTTGGCCACCAGGAACGACACCATGTTGGGCCGGGTCGCCGCAGTGAAGGGCTGCAGAGCCAGGTACGTGAGGTCTTCCTCCCCGGGAAGGCTCATCAGCAGGTAGTACGGGACCATGGGGCGATTGGAGTCGCTGAATTCCTGGCGCAGGTTCTCCCGGGGCGTCGTCGAGGGATCACGAGCTATCTGCCACGGATCGCCGTTGTTGAAGAACACCCGGAATTCGGTGACGTGGTACCGGGTGTAGACGTCGGACTGCACCCGGAACAGATCCTCCGGGTAGCGCAGATGTTCGGTGAGCCCGACGGGCATCTCCGCCAGATCGTCGAACAGGTCGGGGAAGATGTCGCGATAGGCGCGGATCAGGGGATCCGTCTCGTCGATGACGAAGAACCGCATCGTGCCGTCGTAGGCATCGATCGTCGCCTTCACCGAGTTGCGGATGTAGTTGAAGTCGGACGGCAGAGTGGCATTGGCGACGCTGAGCCGGCTGGTCGCGGCGATCCCCTGGGCAGTGGACGCCACCTCCCCGGCGGGGGTCGAGTACGGGAATCTGTCGGTCACGGTGTACAGGTCCTGGATCCACACCAGGCGCCCATCGAGCACCACGAGGTACGGGTCCGAGTCGGCGTACAGGAACGGGGCCGCCTTGGCGACGCGGTCCCGCAGGTTGCGCACCAGCAGCACCTTGGAGTCCGAGGTGATCTGGCCCGAGATGAGCGTGTTGACGTCGGCGAAGCGCAGCGCGAATGCGGCACGCCGGAAGATCGACCCTGCCTCGATGCCGCCGAGACCGTCGTAGGAGTTGTACGACACAGTCTCCTCGCCGCCCGATTCCACCGGGGAGTCGACCTCCTGCTCCTTGGTGCCGACGATCACCCACGAGCCCGGGGCGAAGTCCTCGCCGAAGTAGATCCGCGGCTGGGCGATGCCGAGGGCGCCGGGAACCGCGGCGTCCTGATCGATGTCCTTGACCAGGAAGTCGGGCTGGCCCTCCGGGGTGACGGTGTTGGCAGGGCTCAGCACCGCCCCGTAACCGTGGGTGAACACCAGGTGGCGGTTCACCCACCCGGCGTCGGGGATGCCGGCGTCGTCGAGTTCACGGGCCGCCAGCATCACCTGGGTGATCGTGCCTTCGAGATCATACCGATCGACGTCGACGTCTGTGAACTGGTAGTAGGGACGCAACTCCTGCAGCTGCCGATACGTGGTGAGCAACACCGTCGGATCCCAGAGCCGGATGTTGGCGATGGTCGACTCGTTCTCCACCAGGGCAGCCGCATCGAGCTCGGTGTCGGCGCCGAACGAGCGGACCTCCACGCCGTCCAGGCCGTAGCCCTCGCGGGTGAAGGCGATGTTGCGTTTGACGAACTCCTCCTCCTTGTTGATCTCGTCGGGCTGCACCGAGAAGCGCTGCACCACTGCTGGCCAGATCCCGCCCAGAGCCACCGAGGTGACCAGCCAGAGGCCAAACGCGACTGCGGGCAGGGTCCACCCCCGGATGCGGCTGTTGACCAGGAGCAGGATCGCCGCCACCACCGAGATGCCGATGAGGAGGTTGAGCGCCGGCAGTTGGGCATGGACGTCGGTGTAGGTGGCGCCGAACACCGCCCCCCGAGCGCTGTACAGCAACTCGTAGCGGTCCAGCCAGTAGCCCCCCGCCTTGAGCAGAGCCAGAATCGCCACCAACACCGAGAGATGAACCTTCACCCCCGGGGCGACCATCTGGCGGCGCGGCTGGACCTGGATCCCCCCATTGAGATAGTGCAGCGCCGCCACCACCAGCAAGGTGATGAGGAAGAACTGGAATCCCCAGCCGATCAGGTCGCGGAAGAACGGCACCTCGAACACGTAGAAGCCGATGTCCCTGCCGAACACCGGGTCGGTGGCGCCGAAGGACTGGCGGCTCTGGAAGAGCAGCCAGTGCTCCCACCAGGCGCCGGCACCGAGGCCGATGAGCAGCCCGAAGAACCCCGAGACGGCGAGGCGGAAGGTGAAGACGCGACGCGACACCCACCCCTGGAACCGCTCCACGATCTCCTCGTCGGG
>Ga0154817_1083_pt1 | contig 12291 bp, 18 predicted proteins | sample Rifle2008BG16ft_FD_105825 | JGI IMG/M metagenome (GOLD analysis project Ga0154817, IMG submission 105825) | Actinobacteria bacterium RBG_16_67_15
CGCCACGACGAAGGCGGCGAGAGGCGTGAACAACGACGGCGCTCCATGGAATTCGGAGGCCACGTCGGGGAGCCGGAGCACCGCGAAGGCCGCGATGGCGAACAGCCCCCACTCGGGATCCCGAAGGATGGCGATCCCTCCGACGACCGCCACCAGCCCGGCGACCACCAGGATCGGGGGCACCACGGTCATGGCGGCTGCCCCCGCCACCAGCGTTGCCAATGCAGCCGGTAGCAAGATGCCGGTGCCGCGGGTGCGGGCCCGGAGCACGAGCAGGGTCATCCCGCCCTCTGGTACCGGTCGCGCCCTCGTAGTGGTGTCACCGTGGCCCCGCCGTAGGCGTCGAGCCGGGTCTGCATCGTCGAGCGACGCCGGTCCTCGAAACCGAGCCCGCGGATGAGGGCGATACCCCCGCCGACCAGGAGCCCGAAGGCCGAGGCCATGACGGCCAGCGCCACCAGGCCGCGGTTCGAGGGCACCGTCGGGAGCACCGGGGGATCGAGTGGCACGACGTCGTAGATCTTGTAGAGGTCGATGAAGCGGGCGATGGCGGCGGTGCCGATCGCGTTCGACAGGTCCACGGTGAGCGCCGGATCCGGTCCGCTCACCGTGGTGGCCACGACGTTGGCTTCGGGGGCGACTATGGCGTCTACCGCGTACCTGTCGAGGGATGCCGGGTCGAGGCCCAGAGCGGCCGCCGCCTCCGACCGCGATGTCTCGCTGCCGATGATCTCGGTCAGCGTCGTCATGATCGACCGACTGCGGGTGGCGTCCAGGGTCTTGACGCTCTCGGTGGTGTCGAACTCGGTCGGCCCGGTGTAGGGGGTGACGACGTAGGTGGCATCGGTCTGGTAGATCGGGAGCTCGCGGGCGTGGAGAAACACGGCGGCACCACAGGCGACGAGGATTCCCAGGACCGGGTAATACCAGCCGAGGAGGAGCGAGCGGACGGTGGCCTTCAGATCCATGGTCTGCTCACTTCGCTCCTCTTTGCGCCAGCACTGCGGGCACCGTTCTGACCAGGATCTGCACATCGAGCCAGATCGAGCGCCGCTGCACGTAGGCGATGTCGAGTCGGGTCCTGTCGTCGAATTCGGCCATCGCCCGGCCATAGATCTGCCACAGGCCGGTGACACCCGGCTTGACGTCGAGACGCTCGGTCTGCCACAGCCGGTAGGTGTCGGCGAGGAAGTCCGTGGGCCGGGGGCCGACCAGGCTGAGCCTTCCCAGGAGCACGTCCCACAGTTGGGGGAGTTCGTCGAGACTGGTCTTGCGGAGCAAACGGCCGGGCCGGGTGATGCGCGGGTCGTCGGTGATCTTGAAGTCGGGCCACTCCAGCTCGTTGAGATGGCGCAGATCCCACTTCAGCGCCTCGGCATCGGGGACCATCGTGCGGAACTTGTGCATGGCGATGGTCCGGCCGGCGACGCCGGTGCGGGTCTGGGTGAACAACACCGGGGCGGAAGGATCGTCGAGCTTGATGGCCAGGGCGCACAACAGCACCGCCGGCACCCAGAGCGCAGCGGTGACCACCACCAGGGCGACATCCATGATGCGCTTGGCGATGGCGTACGCCTTTCCGGTCAGGATCCGGTCTTCGGGATGCATCCGATCCAGCCAATCGAGACCGGACCACAGCGCCGGGCGCACCACGGCGGTCATCGGAGGCCTCCTCCGTGCACCGCGTGGAGCTGAGGCGGCGGCGCCAGCCTCGCCTCGAGGTGTTGTTCGGCCTGAGCGACCAGCCCCTCGAACCCCACCGCCTGGTCGGGGAACGATGCGGAGCCCGCCGCGGCGGGAACTCCGGCGCGGTCCGCGGCTGCGATGACGCGTCGCACCAGCAGCTCGGTGCCCTCTTTGTCCGTTTCCGGGCTGAGGATGAATAGCCGTCCGGAGGTGCGGTGCACGAAGAGGAGGTCGGAGCGGCGCAACTGATCGCCGACGGCGCGCGCCAACTTCCCGAACACGTACCTCTCGCGGACCGCCCGCTCCACCTCGGCGGCGGCGCGGGCGACGGCGTCGTCGAACTGGGCGGCGAGGGGAGTGAGGACGGTGAGTGACATCGGTCGGCCGTGACGGCGGCTGCGGGCCATCTCCGAGTGGATCTCACCGGCGGCGGTGGGGCCCTCGATGTCGACCGCGGCCGACGCGCCGAAGGCGACCTGCCCGAGAGTGTCTTCGATGTCGGCCAGCGACATGGCCACGCGGCGGCTGAGCACCGACGCCAGGATCAAGAAGGAGACCTCGGTGGCGGCCACGTAGACGTCGTAGCGGGGCGAGGCGACCCCGTTGGGGCTGAGCGTGCCGGCGATCGCATAGGCCGCCAGGGCGAGCACGGGGAGGGTCAGCACCCGGGTGCGGCGCAGCCGATCGGTCGCCAAAGGGGCGATCACCGCGGTGGCGGCGATGAGATAGACGAACGTCCCGATGGCGTCGGCGTCGCGTCCCATGCTCACCCGGTCGATGGTGATGGCGAGCGTGAACAGGGCGACCAGACCGGTCAGGGGACGGCGCAAGCGGGTCAACCGGATCCTCCTCGGGATTTCGCGGATCGCTCCCCGGGGTCGGGAGGGGTCACCGCGCTACTATGAGTGGCAGAATACCGCATAATGTCCCTAATTTCAACACTCTAAGTAGTCATCGGGCAGGCAGGCCGTTCATCAGGGGATTCGGCTGTTCCAGGGGGTTCCTTGATGGAATCGCCGGCGACAACGGCGGGATCTGCGGCGATCACGCCCCCTGCGCTCGGTGGCGGCGGCGACCAGGGAAGGCGGTAGCCTGCGGGCGCACGAAGTAGGGGTCGCCGCGTGGAGGACATCAGAAGCCTCGAGGACCTGCTCGACCTCCAGGTGGTCGATTCCGACATCGATCGGCTCCTGGACAAGCGGGGCTCGCTTCCCGAGCTGACCGCATTCCGTAGGGCACATGCCACCGCCACCCGTCTCGAGGCGGAGATCGCCGCGGCAACCGAGTCCCTGAAGACCGTCGACCTCGCCGAGGATCGCGCCGAGGGTGAGATGGAACTCGACGAGGACAAGCTGGCCCGGGAGGAGCGGCGCCTCTATGCCGGCGGCCTGTCGGCGCGGGATGCCACCCATCTGCGCGATGAGGTCGAAATGCTGCGGCGCCGCATCTCCGATCGCGAGGACGAGGCTCTCGCCCTGATCGAGGAGCGGGACCAGGCGCAACGCGCCCTCGAGGTTCTCCAGGCGGAGCGCGTCACCGCGGTCGCCGAGAAGAACCGCCTCGAGATCGAGATTCAGGGGATGTGGGCGATCATCGACGCCGACATCGCCCGACTGGAGGCGAGGAAGGCGGAGATCGTTCCGCTGGTGGATCCGGACCTCCTCGAGCTGTACGAGGAGATCCGTCCCACCAAGGAGGGGGTGGCGGTGGCGGCGCTGGTCGACGGCGTGTGCGGTGGCTGCCACCTGGCGCTCTCGGCTGCGGAGGAAGCCCAGGCCTTGCGGGCGGTGCCCCCGCGGTGTCATCACTGCCGACGGATCCTTGCCCCCCGATGAAGGCCCACGTGCTCTACTGCGACGGCGCCTCGCGGGGCAACCCGGGCCGGGCCTCATACGGCTTCGCGCTGCTCGACCCCTCGGGGACCCCGATCCGGCGCGTGGGCAGGGACATCGGTCGGGCGACCAACAACGACGCCGAGTACGCCGGCCTGGTGGCCGGGCTCGAGGCGGCGATAGAGGCGGGGGTGCGAGACCTCGAGGTGCGCCTCGACAGCCAGCTGCTGGTGCGCCAGGTGCTCGGCGAGTATCGGGTACGGGCACCCAATCTCAAACCGTTGCACCGGCGGGCGGTGAGCCTGCTGACCAAGTTCGATAGGGCCCGGGTGGTCCACATCCCTCGTGAGGAGAACACGGTCGCCGACGCACTGGCCAACGACGCCCTCGACGGGAGGGCGTGACCGTGTTCCTCTGGCACATCGGGGCGACCGTGGCCCTGGGACGCTACGTGTTCCGGGATGCGGCCATGGATCTCCGCTGGCTGGCCGCGGGTTCGATCCTCCCCGACGTCATCGACAAGCCGATCGCCTCGATCTTGTTCAACGACACGTTCCATGCCCATCGGGTGTACGGGCATACCCTGGCCTTCCCGGTGCTCGGGCTGGTGGCGGCCCTCGTCTTCACCCGCCGGGGATCGAGGATCCGCAAGGCGGCGTTCGCGGTGGTCCTCGGGGTGTTCATGCATCTGGTGCTGGATGGTGCCTGGACGAGTCCCGATGCCTTTCTCTGGCCGCTGTTCGGATGGGCCTTTCCCACATCGAGCGGATCGGACTTCGCCACCCTGGTCCGCACGATGGTCACGGATCCCCTGGTGTGGGTGGGGGAGGGCTTCGGCGCCGCCTACCTCATCTACCTGTGGCGTCGCCACCTGAACGCGCCGGGGGCACTGCGGCGGTTCCTCCGGGACGGGCGCATCCCGATGCCGGCACGCACCTCCGGCGCCTGACCTACTCGGGCACCGTCTCGACCCGCGGGGCGTGGGAGCGGGCGCGGGTCTTCGACAGCATCCGAAACGCCGAGATGATCAGGAAGACGGCGAACATCCGGCGCAGCGCGGGCGCGCTGAGAGCCTGGGCGGTCGTGCCGCCGAGCAGGCCGCCGATCAGCCCCCCGATCCCCAGCGGCACGGCGATCTTCCAGATCACCCGTTTGGCACGAGCGTGCACCACGGCGGCGACGATCGCCGTGGGGATGATCACCGCCAGCGAGGTGCCCTGGGCATCGTGCTGGACGAACCCGAAGAGCGACACCAGCGCGGGGACGTAGACGATTCCCCCGCCGATGCCCAGGGATGCCGCCAGCGTCCCGGCCGCCAGCCCGATGCCGATGAACGCCAGGATCGCCATCAGGTGATCGCCATTCGAGCGGCGGCCACGACGGTGAGCGCCACGAAGGCCCGGGCGAGCCATACCGCAGGGACCCGGGCGATGAAGCGGGCGCCGGCAAAGGCGCCGACGACCGATCCGATGAGCAGCCACCCGGCAGTGGCCCAATCGACCTGGCTCTCGACGGCGAAGGGGATCACCGACGCGCCGGCCGCCACGACGATCACCGCCACCGAGGTGGCGTGGGCGCGGTGTTGGTCGATGCCGAGGAACAGCACCAGGCCGGGGACCATGACGAGCCCGCCACCGATGCCGAAGAGACCGCCGATGAACCCGGCGGCGAGGCCGAGAGCACCCGCTTTGAGCGAAGGATGCATGAAGGGCGATCTTAGGAACGCTCGGCGGCGCCCTGATAGGGTCCCGCCCGTGGACCTCGCCTTCGGTCCGTCGACTCCCGGCATCGGCGCGGGCTTGGACTCCTCGGGTCGACGCGGCTAGGTGCCCAGCTTGCGCAGTGCCGGGAGCACGGCGTTGCCGAGCATGGCGATGGTCGCCTCCTGGTCGAGCGAGGCGATCTGGAAGGCCACGATGGCGGCCCCTACCTCCGTCACCAGGGGGCGGTAGGTGTCGATCACTGCTGCGGGATCGGCGACAATGGAGTAGCGACCGAGGACCTCCTCAGGAGGCATCTGGTCGGCGCGCTCGCGGAGATCCTGGGGATCGACCGCATCGAGGCGGCCCGGGGCTCGCAACCCCCGCCACGAGGTGAGAGCTTCCCAGGCATCCTCCTCCGAGGAGGCGTGAAGCGACCATCGGGTGGCGAGAACCGGCGGGGCGGGGCGCCCGGCGGCGGCGGCAGCGGCGGCGGCCGGTTCGATCACCTGCTCCCGGGTGTCGGCGGGCACCTTGACGCTGGTGATGATGCCGTCGGCGTACTCGCCGGCCAGGGCGGAGGACTTCGGCCCTCCCGATGCCATCCAGATCGGGACCCGGCGCAGCGGCGGGCTGTACAGGCGGGCCCGATCGGTGCGGTAGTACTTGCCCTCGAATGTGAGCTTCTCCCCGTCGAGCAGCCGTCGCATGATCTGCAGCGCCTCGGTCATACGGGCGGCGCGCTCGGCGTACCCGGGAAAGACGAGCCCGAGGGGCCCCTCGTTGATGTTCTCCCCGGTCCCGACTCCGAGATCGAACCGGCCCCCGGAGAGTCGGTCGAGCGTCGCCGCCGCCTGCGCCACGACCCCGGGGTGGTAGCGGAACAGCGGCGTGGTCACACCGGTGACGATGCGCACCCGTGACGTGGCCTGGGCCATCGCCCCGATGGTGGCAAAGGCAAACCCGGCCGCCGAGTGGTCGTCCACCCAGGGATGGAAGTGCTCCGAGACCACGAGGCCGTCGAACCCGGCCTGCTCGGCGGCCACGGCATGGCGCACCAGGATCTCGGGTTGCCACTGCTCGTGGCCGCAGAAGTAGTAGAAGTCCGTCACGAAAGGGTCCTTGCTCCCGGGTTGCCCCGGCCCATGATCGCGTAGTGTCGATGCCAAGCGCGGCGCCGGCGGGCCGTGCCCAGCAGGATGCAAGACACGAAGGGAGTCCCTGCATGGGAAGCTGGCAGAAATACGCCGCCGAGGCGTACGGGACATTTGTACTGGTGCTGTTCGGAACCGGGGCGATCCTGGCGAGCGGCGGCGACTATCTGGTGATCGCCCTCGCCTTCGGCCTCGCCCTGGTGGTTGGCCTGTACACGGTGGGCCGGGTATCGGGCGGACACTTCAACCCGGCGGTCTCGCTGGGGATGTTCCTCGACAAGAGGATCAGCCTCAACGACATGGTGTTCTATTGGGTTGCGCAGCTCGTGGGAGCTGTGATCGCCAGTCTTGCCCTGGCGTACCTGGGCAGCAAGGCCGCGGTGGCATCCACGGCGACCGCGCTGGGCGGACTCGAGGCCTTCAAGGGCGTGGTCGGTGAGGCGATCCTCACCGCGGTGTTCGTCATGGCGATCCTGGTGATGGCGAAGAGCACTTCGTACACCAAGTTCCTGGGAATCGGCCTCACCCTGGCGGCGGTGCACCTCGTCGGGATTGGCTTCACCGGCGCGTCGGTGAACCCCGCTCGTTCGTTCGCTCCGGCGCTCGTCGGTGGCACGTGGACCGACTTCTGGGTCTACGTGGTGGGGCCGTTGGTGGGGGCGGTGATCGCCTGGGTGCTCTACAAGGTGGTCGTCACCGGAGACACCAACCTGATGGACGACATGAAAGACATGATGGACTGACGGTGTGACTCGATCGTGAAGCTGGGGCGCCCGCGGGGCGCCCCAGCCGCGTCAGGTGAAGTTGCGCAGGGCGATGGCCACCATGGCCATCAGGGCGAGGAACAAGGCGACCGGGATCCACAGCAGATGGACCAGGCGGCCGCCCTTCCATCTGGCCAGGGCCAGTGTCGCCGCCGTCATCACGACGATTCCGGCCACGGGGTACGGCCAGAACAGTCGGTCCGATCCGGAGATCATCCACACGAATGCTCCGACGGCGAAGCCGGAGGTGATCCCGAGGACGAGATGGTAGGTGCACCTGAGCGAGGGGTGGCGTGGCACCGAGATTCGACGCTTCAAAGCGGGAATCGGTTTCTACGACCGCGGCCGGGACCGCCACTTCAGCATCGGCTCGGCTCCGTTGGTCTCCCAGTGGTCGTCGCGCCGATACGCCCAGTATTCGAAGGGGTTGTCGTAGTAGGCCGCGGTCTCCACCAGACGGCGCAACGGCGGCGTATTGCGCCGGAACGCCTTGGCGATCATGGCCACCAGCGCTCCCAGCAGGAACCAGCCGACGTACCCGGCCTGGTAGATCGGCCCGAAGATCCGGTTCTGCCAAACGTGCAGCCCCTCGTGGCGGTCGATGAAGTCACGGCGCTCGTCGGTGAGGGTCTCATGACCGGTGGCGGCGTTGCTGATCACGTTGCCGTGGGTGAAGGCGAAACCCCGCTTCATGCAAGCCCCCCGCTCGAACACGTGGCGGTTCTGGCGGCGGCTGAAGTCCTCGCGGTAGCCGCTGGCCTTCGAGGCGGAGTTGATCACGTTGAGACCCACCCCGAGGGTGGTTCCCAGCAACCCCCAGCTGGAGTCGGAGACGAAGGCAAACCACCCCTTGATGGTGCGCCAGGCGTAGGTTCCTCGCAGGCCGCCGAACCCACCGTTGAGCCCAGCCATCACGGCACCGACGGCGAGACCGCCGATGTCGCCGATCGAGTACCCGGTCGCCGCGCCGAGCATGCCGCCGGCAACGGTGACGAGCATGGCCTCGGGGACATTCGGGGCAGGCTTCGTTCTCATGGCCGGGACGGTACCCGGAGGACCGTCCTACCGACACGCGGTGAGGGGCCCCGTCGGGGCCCCTCACGAGTGGTGAGTCCGCCTGTAAGCCGGATTCTGTGCCGGCCCGAGGGCCGGCGGCGGTCATCTCTCTGGGCCCGCCGTTACCGGACGGGCTCGTGCGGCCAACCCGGGGCGTAGCGGGCGAGCAACCCTGCCCCTGCTCGGCCTTGCTCCCGGTGGGGTTTGCCGATCCGCCGCAGTCACCTGCGGCGCTGGTGGTCTCTTACACCACCGTTTCACCCTTGCCTGTGCCCGGAGGCCATCGGCGGTCTGCTCTCTGTTGCACTGTCCGTCGGGTCGCCCCGCCTGGGAGTTACCCAGCACCGTGCTCTGTGGAGTCCGGACTTTCCTCGACCCGGCCGAAACCGAGCCGCGACCGCCCGGCGAACTCGGTTCAAGTATGCCCGCGGGCGCGCCGCGGTGCGAGGCCGGATCCCGGATGTGATCGCCGTCAGGACTCGAGATGCTCTTCGAGCGCCGCCACCCACCCGGCGGGGAGTTTCCAGTGCCTGCCACCGTCGACCATCTGGCGGACGTATGAGGGCTCCGGCACGTGGTCCTCACCGTGTCCCGAACTGCTGACGTGGGTCACCACATCGTGGCGATGACCCTCCCGGTCCATGGCCTGGGCGGTCTCCGGGGTTCGACCCTCGGTGGCCTCGACCTCGTCGAGGGCGGCGAGGTCGGCAGCCTTGATCGAGAAGACCGCTCCCCACACGGTGTTTCCCGGCAGGGGGCGCACCGAGGGCAGGCCGCCGGCCCCATTGGGGATTGGATACTCCATCTTCCACTCGGGAAGGTGAGCGATGAATTGGAACTTGGCGCCGGGGGCGATCTCCGCCAGGCGTCGCGGTTCGATGTTCGCGTCGTAGGCAAAATAGAGCAACGGCGTCCCCATTCGAGTTGCTTCGGCGCCGACGGATGATACCGCCCGGCCGTTCCGATGCGGCAACCGGGAACCGGGGAACTTCCTGGGGCGCCGCGGCGTCATACCCCCGCGTCGGACGGACATCGGATAGAGGTATGCGGACCCCACCACCCCCCACCGAGTTGCTCGTGCTGGACCTGGAGGAACGCCCCTGGGCCGCCTATGCCTCCTGTCGCGACGCCGATGCCGAGTTGTTCTTCTCACCCCACGATGACGACGCCGCCGCAGCGAAGACGATCTGTGGGGGATGCCCCGTCGCCGCCGAGTGCCTGGTGTGGGCCCTGGAGACCCGGGTCCGCTACGGGATCTGGGGCGGGACCACAGAGCGGGAGCGCCGCCGCATGCTCCGCAAGTCGGCCTGACCGACCCCTGCGGCGATTGGTTGGGGATCCGGTCGGCACCGTCGACCGTGACGGCCCGCCGGTCTGCTGAAATGTCCCCATGGCCACAGACCCGGTGAGACCCGCTGCAGTGAACCCGAAGGATTTCCTCGGCACCGATGCCCTGCTCGACGATGAGGAACGCCTGCTCCGGGACACGGTCCGTAAGTTCGTGGCCGATCGGGTACTGCCCGACGTCGCCGACTGGTTCGAGGCGGCGACCTTCCCCAAGGAACTGGCTCGCGACATGGGGTCTCTGGGTCTCCTCGGGATGCACCTCGACGGGTACGGGTGCGCCGGAACCAGCGCGGTGTCCTACGGACTCGCCTGCACGGAGCTCGAGTACGGCGATTCCGGCGTGCGGTCCTTCGTGAGCGTGCAGGGCTCCCTGGCGATGTTCCCCATCCATGCCTTCGGCTCCGAGGAGCAGAAGCAGGAGTGGCTGCCCCCCATGGCGGCGGGAGAGGTCGTCGGCTGCTTCGGACTCACCGAGCCGGATGCGGGCAGCGACCCGTCGTCGATGCGCACCTCGGCCCGCCGCGATGGCGGCGACTGGGTGATCAACGGCACCAAGATGTGGATCACCAACGGGGGGATCGCCGACATGGCGATCGTCTGGGCGGTCACCGAAGACGGGGTGCGCGGCTTCATCGTTCCCACCGACACCCCGGGCTTCACGGCCAACGACATCCACCACAAGCTCTCGCTGCGGGCGTCGGTCACCTCGGAACTGGTGCTCGACGACGTGCGCCTTCCGGCCGAGGCCATGCTCCCCGGCGTTGCCGGCATGCGGGGACCGCTTTCGTGCCTCAATGAGGCCCGCTTCGGCATCCTCTTCGGCGCCGTCGGCGCCGCCCGCGCCTGCTACGAAGCCGCGCTCGACTACGCCAAGCAGCGGGTGATGTTCGGCAAGCCGATCGCATCGTTCCAGCTGATCCAGCGGCAGCTGGCGGAGATGATGGTCGCCGTCAACCGGGGCATGCTGGTGGCGCTGCACATCGGGCGGATGAAAGACGCCGGGACCCTGTCCACCGCCCACGTGTCGTTCGGCAAACTCGACAACGTGAGGATGGCCCTCGACGTGGCCCGGACCGCCCGCAGCGTGCTCGGCGCCAACGGGATCACCCTCGAGTACCCGGTGATCCGCCACATGAACAACCTCGAATCGGTCTACACCTACGAGGGCACCAACGAGATCCACACCCTGATCCTCGGCCAGGCGATCACCGGGATCGGTGCCTTCGAGTGAGCCGCCCGACCGGATGCGCCGGCGGCTGGTAGCTTCCCGGCGTGTCGAATCCGACCTTCTCGTGGCCGTCCGTTCTCGGCCCACTGCTCGCCGGGCGAGATCTCGACGAGCCCTCCGCTCATGCCGCCATGACCGAAGTGATGAGCGGTCGCGCCGAAACGGCGCAGATCGCGGCGTTCATCGTCGCCCTCCGGGCCAAGGGGGAGACGGTCGACGAGATGACCGGACTCGTCCGGGCGATGTACGACAACGCGGTCATCGTCGATGTCGGTGTCCCGGTGGTGGACACCGCCGGCACCGGGGGCGACCGCTCGGGGACGTTCAACATCTCGACGACGGCTGCCCTGATCGCCGCCGGCGCCGGCGCCCGGGTGGCCAAGCACGGCAATCGGGCGGCGTCGTCGCGCGCCGGGTCCGCCGACGTGCTCGAGGCGCTCGGCGTCCCGATCGACCTGGCACCCGAGGCGACCGCCCGGCTGGTGCGCGAGGCCGGCTTCGGCTTCTTCTTCGCCCCCCGCTACCACCCGGCGATGCGGTTTGCCGGCCCGGTGCGGGTACAGCTCGGGGTGCCGACCGTGTTCAACTTTCTCGGCCCGCTGGCCAACCCGGCGCGAGCCCGCGCCCAGGCGATCGGGGTGTCCGACAGCCGGATGGCGGGGGTGATGATCGGGGTGCTGCAGAGGCTCGGCGCCCACCACGCCTTCGTCTACTACGGCGAGGACGGCCTCGACGAGCTGACCACCACCGGTCCCTCCTACATCTACCGGCTGCGCAACGGCGAGGTGACCCACGCCGAGTTCACCCCCGAGGACTTCGGGGTACCCCGGGCGTCGCCTGGTGACTTGCTCGGCGGTGATGCCGACGAGAACGCCGCCATCGTCCGCAGCATCCTCGGGGGTGACACCGGGCCCAAACGCGACATCGCTGTGGTCAACGCCGCCCCGGCGATCGTCGCCGCCGGTCTGGCCGACGGTTTCGAGCCGGCGATCGATCTGGCCGTCCAATCCATCGATTCGGGCGCGGCCCACTCGGTCCTGGAGCAGGTCATGGCACTCGGAGAGTCCCTGCGCGCCGAGGAGGAGTCATGAGCGGGGAGTTCGTCGAGTCCGATGGAGCACGGCTGTACTTCGAGGTGGATGGATCGGGTCCCGCCCTGGTGCTGGTACATGCCGGGGTGGCCAATCTCAGGATGTGGGACCCGCACGTGCCGGTGTGGTCCGGGGACCACACGGTGGTCAGGTTCGATACTCGCGGGTTCGGACGGACCGAATCGGAGCACGTCGAGTTCTCCAACCGCGCCGACCTGATCGCGGTGATGGACCACGTCGGCGTCGAGCGGGCCTGCCTGGTAGGGGTGTCGCGGGGCGGGCAGATCGTCCTCGACACCACCCTGGAGCACCCCCAGCGGGTGGCCGGCCTCGTCGTCGCCGCAGGCGGGGTGGGCGGGTTCACTCCGGCGACCAATGTGGGAACGCCCGAGATGTGGGTCGAGGCCGAGAAGCACTGGGAAGCCCACGACTG
>Ga0154817_1055_pt2 | contig 11757 bp, 12 predicted proteins | sample Rifle2008BG16ft_FD_105825 | JGI IMG/M metagenome (GOLD analysis project Ga0154817, IMG submission 105825) | Actinobacteria bacterium RBG_16_67_15
CAATGGTGGTGACCGCATGTGGCGACGACTCCGCCGATACCACCCCGAGCGCGCCGGCGGCGACTCCCCCGACCACTTCCACAACCCTGGAAGCGACGACGACAACGATGAGCGCGACGACGACCGCCGCTGCAAGTACGACGACCCCAACCGAGACCACGACAGCCTTTCCGGGATTCGAGCCCATCGACCCTGCCGATTGGATCGGGGTGCAGTACTCCGGAGATCCCCCGGATGGGCTGGTGATGGTGGCCGGGCAGTGCGCCGGAGTCGACATGTCGTGCGACTACGCCTTCGAGGTGCTGGTTCGACCGGAGACTCAGGGTGTCATGGGCGAACCCGGCACGGTCGACTTCCTCGGTTTGCTGGAGGTGATCACTGCCGATGGTTGGCTCGTCGTCGACGCCGAGACCATCCGCGCCGAGGGGATGCAACTCAACACGTTTGTCTGTTCTACCGACCCCGCCGGAGCCCGGCCGTCGGCGTCGGGGCCTACTTCGACCCGGTGCTGGGCGCGTTCACCTGGGATCAGTCCTCTGAGGATCTGTTGGTGGTTCCCGGCGATGAGGTCTATTGCATGGACCCGGCGGACAACGAGTAGATCCACCGGGGCCTGAGCAGGGTGCGGCGCGGACAGCCGAGACCTGTGGTCGAGGTCAGGGGTCCCGAAGTGCTCCTGTCGAGGCTTCATTGAGGGTGTCGCCAGGAGGGGGCGCTCTCCGAAGCGGTCCATGCCCATTACGGCAGGTAAGAGCCGAGCCGGGAATCAGATCTTGGTCCCCAGACGCCACGCAGGCCACGCGGACCGGTAATCTCCGTGCCGCTGCTCATCCCTGAGGGGACTCGTCGACTCGCCGATGCTCACCTATTCGACCGAAGGCCTGAGCGACAGGTTCGTCTCCATCGACGTCCCGATCTGGGCGTGGATGGCCCTGGCGGTCGTCATCCTGGCGCTGCTTGGCATCGACCTGGCCCGGCACCGCGACGACCACGCATCAACCCAGAAGGAGGCTCTCCTCGAGTCCGCTGCCTGGGTGGGCTGTGGGCTCGCGTTCTCAGGTGTGGTCGCGCTTGCATGGGGGCCCGACGCGTTCGGGGAGTACCTCAGCGGCTACCTGATCGAGAAGTCGTTGAGCGTCGACAACGTGTTCGTATGGTCCATCCTCCTCACCACCCTGGCCGTCCCCCTCAAGTATCAGCACCGTGTGCTGTTCTGGGGGATCTTCGGAGCCCTGGCCTTACGCGGACTATTCATCGCTGTCGGGTCGTCGCTCATCAACCGCTTCACGTTCGTGCTATTCGGCTTCGGAGCTTTCCTGATCTACACCGGATTCAAAGTGATCAGGCACCGAGACGACGAGGGCCAGGGAGCGAGCCGTGTCTTGGCATTGGTGAGGCGGTTCATGCCGATCTCAGCGCACCTCGATGGCCACAAGTTCATCACGAAGATCGACGGCAAACGGTTGGCGACACCACTGCTGGCCGCCCTGGTCGTAGTCGAGATCACCGACGTGGTCTTTGCCGTCGACTCCGTGCCGGCCATCCTCGCAGTGTCTCGCGAGCCATTCCTCGTGTTCTCATCGAATGCCTTCGCCATACTCGGGCTCCGGGCGCTCTACTTCGTGTTGGCCGGGGCGCGGCAACGATTCCACTACCTGTCGCACGGGCTTGGAGCGATCTTGATCTTCGTGGGCATCAAGATGGCCATCGCTGACTGGTATCACGTGGACACCTTCGTGTCTTTGGGTGCGATCACGGTGATGCTGACAACGGCCATTCTGCTGAGCGCGAGGCGAACCCGCAGAAGCCGCGTCAAGGCGGCTGACGGCGACTGAATCGTCGTCGCTCCTCGCCGCTCCAACAGACCGTCAGACGCCGGCAAAGAGCAACCCGAAAGGCAGATCGATCCCAGTGAAGTCCTGGCAGCGGTCCCGAGGGCAAGACCTCCTCCGTCCCTGCAGACTCCAGCGTGGTACCTGAAGGGCGGAAGCCTCCGATTCAGGACGTGGTCCCCAGCCCGCCGGCGACCTTCGGCGGCTGCGCAAGAGTCGAGCGGTCCGGGCATTCGCGTAGGTCTTACCGAGAGTCCTCGGACTGCATTGGCGTAACGCGTTGGAGGGGCCCGGTGCGGGCCCCTCCAACGCTGCGGTGCGCCTGTTATCCGTCCAGGCTGGTGTCGAGACTGACCGTGCCAGAGCCCTCGAAGGACCCGCCCGTGTGGGCGGTCGAGCCCTCGAGTTGGGTTGAGCTGTCGATCTGGGTCGAACCGTCGAAGGATCCACCCGTTTGACCGGTCGAGCCGTCGAGTTGAGCGGATTCAGTCGTGATCGCACTCGCCCCGGCGTCGACCGCTGCATCGCCGGTCACGCTCGAAGCGATCGCGCCGTCGGTGTTGGAGACCAGCACCGATGACACTCGGTCGCCCGAACGGAACTCGACGACGAGCGCGTCTGCCGTCTCGGCGACGACATTGGCCGTGAACCCGGCGGCGGCGTCGACGCTCATCAGATTGAGGCCGTTCCCGTCGAGCATGACGGCCACCTGGCCGGCAGCTCCGACCGGGATGACCGCGGACACCGCGGCATCACCGTTCAGATCGAGCGTTGCGTCGATGGCCGGCTTCGGGATGTGGATGCCGACACGCGCAGCGGCGTCGGCTGCCAATCGCTGCGCCCCGGCAGGCAGGTTCCCTGTGCCCGCGAGCACCCCGCCGGCGGTCAGCGCGGCCGCGAGGGCCGCGGCGACCTTGAGGTTCGTATGGGCTGCTGTGGTGGCTCCGATGGCCGCAGTAGTCATATGGGCTCCTCCTCCTGTGGCGATCAGGGTCGCCACGCTCGTGGTGGTGAGGCCGAGTCCCGAGACGATCGCGGCGGTGACGGCGGAGACCGTCGCCGGCGAGAGCCTGTGGATCGACTCCGCTCGAAAGTCGCTCATCCAAGCGCTTAGGAGATCGTTCTCGGGATGGCTCGTCCTCATGTCACCCCGGTAATCGCACAACCTGCCCGAGCGTTACATCACCCGCCGACGTCGGGCAAGTCGGGAACGGTGATGGGCGGAACGCCCGGAGTCGAGGTCTCCGTCACGTCTGCGTCGGGCACCGTCACGTCTGCGTCGGGCACCGTCACATCCACCAGGGGCACCGTCACATCCACCCGGGGCACCGTCACATCAACCCCGGGCACCGTCACATCCACCCCGGGCAGGTCGAGGGGCGGCCGGGGAAGATGGATGCCGACGTGGTCGACAACATCGGCCACCCAGGACTGCACCGGGTCGGGGAGCGATCCGGTGGCGGCAGCGGCGCCACCGGCGAGGACAGCTGTGAGGACGGCGGCAGTCGCGATCTTGGCCGCCGCGTGGGTAGCGACGACTCCCGCCGCCCCGGCGGCGGTGACACTGGTGGTCCTCAGGATGACTCCGGCGGCGTTGCGGGCAACCGCGGCGACCTTCTCATCTCGTAGTGGTGCCAGCGCCTCTCCTCGAACCTCAGCGGCCCAGGTCTCCAGCGGGTCTTTCCCGGGAGCGTCCGTCATCTCGCCTCCTCCTCCCCCAGGCCCTCGGCGCCGTACCCGGATCGCTGCAGCTCCCCTCGGAGCTTGGCGAGGGCTCTGGTCTGAATCACCCTCACGTTTCCCCCACGCTTGCCGACGGCGCGAGCCACCTCGTCCGTTTCTAGGCCGCCGATCACCCTCAGGAGCACCACGTCCCGCTCGACGTCGGTGAGAACGTCGAGGGCTGCCATCGCTTCGGACACGACGATCCCGGTGATCGCCGTTTGCTCAGGCGACGGGCCCGGGTCAGCAAGGCTCACCGGGAGCTCAACGTTGTCGCGTCGGGACCGGTACCGGTCGACGATCTGGCGATAGGCGATACTGAACACCCACGAACGAAATGCCCGCCCGTCACCCTCGAACCGGCTGAGACGACTCGCCGCCGCCAGGAACACGTCCTGCATGACGTCCTCGGGATCGGGCGCGCCACGGGCCCTGGCGTAGCCCGCAATGGCAGGACCGAGATCGGCAACGATCGTCGCCCACGCGGTCTCGTCGCCCGCCCGGGCACGGGCAACCACGTCGTCGGTGGTTGGCGCATCGGCGGGGCGCACGCGGGACCTCATACGTCCGGCGGACTCTATGGCGGTGACCATGGCGTTCACAAGCGTTATCGCCCTGGCGGCTGATTCGTTACACGACCGACTCCGCAGCCGGCGCAAACCGAGCTGGCCGACTGCGTCTTCGCCGCCATCGGAGTGCGCCTGCGGCCGTCCCGCTCGTCCCCTGAGGGCAAGCGTCGCGCACAGTCCAGGGTCGCCCCAACCTGGTCGCTCCCTCGTTCGCAGCAAAGCGCCGTTGCCTACGATTGAGAGATGGCTGGCCACCCCCTGATCATCCAGGGAGGAATGGGCGTGGCCGTGTCGGATTGGCGTCTTGCCGGGGCCGTCTCTTCGGAGGGCCAACTCGGGGTCGTCTCGGGCACGGCCATCGATACCGTGGTGGTCCGGCGCCTCCAACTCGGTGACCCGGGTGGTCACATCAGGCGCGCGCTGGCGGCGTTCCCGATACCCGATGTCGTGGACGACATCCTCGATCGCTACTTCATCCCCGGCGGCAAGGCGTCCGACGCTCGGTTCAAGAAGAACCCGATGGGCAAGCTCAAACCGTCACGCCGTCTCGAGGACCTGCTGGTGGTCGCCAACTTCGTCGAGGTTTGGCTGGCCAAGGAAGGCCATGACAACCCGGTCGGGATCAACTACCTAGAGAAGGTCCAGGCACCAACACTCTCCTCGCTGTACGGCGCCATGCTCGGCGGCGTGGACTACGTCCTCATCGGCGCCGGGATTCCCCGCGCCATTCCCGGGATCCTCGACCGTCTCGCCGCCGGCCTGGCGGTGGAGATGAAGGTGGACATGAAGAACGCCTCGCCGGACGACGATCCCTACGTCCGGTTCGACCCGACCGAGTACGGCCGCGGCCTCCTCCCTCCGGTCACCCGACCCTACTTCCTGGCGATCGTGTCCTCCGACATCCTCGCCACCATGCTCGCCCGCAAGGTCGAAGCTCGGGTCGATGGGTTCGTCATCGAGTCGGCCACCGCCGGTGGGCACAACGCACCCCCCCGTACCAGGGCCGGGTTGAGTGAGCGGGGCGAGCCCATCTACGGAGAAAAGGACATCCCCGACCTGGGGGTGCTCCGTGAGCTGGGCCGGCCTTTCTGGCTGGCCGGCTCATACGCCCGCCCCGAACTGCTGACCCATGCACTTGCCGAAGGAGCAGTCGGCGTGCAGGTGGGCACCGCATTCGCGTACTGCGAAGAATCCGGCCTGCATCCCGGCATCAGGAAGAAAGTCCTCGAAGCCAGCCGGCAGCGTCTGGCGACGGTCTTCACCGATCCGGTCGCCTCGCCGACCGGGTTCCCGATCAAGGTCGTCGACCTGGCCGGAACCCTGTCCGAGTCCGAGATCTACGACGACCGGCCCCGGATGTGTGACCTCGGGTACCTGCGCACCGCCTATGTCGGAGAAAAGGGCGAGACCGGCTGGCGCTGCCCATCCGAGCCGGTCGACGACTACGTCCGCAAGGGCGGCGACATCGCCGACACCATCGGACGCAAGTGCCTGTGCAACGCGCTGCTCGCCAACATCGGGCTCGGCCAGACCCAGCGGGAAGGCTCGGTCGAGCCCAATCTGGTCACCTCGGGTGACGACGTCGCAGACGTGGCTCGGTTCCTCCCCGAAGGGGCGTCGACCTATCACGCCAGGGACGTCATCGCCTACCTCCTCGGCGGGGCGTTGCACGAGTAGCGGCTCTCGACGTCGCCCGGCTCTCCGGCTCCACCCGACAGCTAGGCGACCGACTCGGCTGGGTGCCGTGCCCTGTCCCGATGCCAGGTGAGGAAGGTGACCGCCCCGATGGGGATCTGTACGAAGTAGGTGAGGAAGCGGAACAGCAGCACCGCGGCCACCACCTCGGTGGCACTGCCCTCGACCAGCAACAGGCCGCCGATGTAACCCAGTTCGGCGAACCCGACGTTGCCGGGCACGATCGGCACGGAGGTGGCCAGCCGCACCGAGGCGAACACGGCGAGAGCCTCAGCCCAGCTCACCTCGCTCTCCGAGATCCCGACGAGATGCATCGCCACCAGCATCACCGAGAACACCGATAGCTGGCTGACCGCGGCGGCAGCGGAGAGAACCGGCCATCGGTCGCGCAACAGCCCACCGAGCTGGGATCGGAAGCCGGCGGCTCGGTCGTCCAATCCGGTGACCGGCGGGCGTCCTACCCAGCGGCGGAGGCGATTTACCAAGCTCCCGACCGCCCGACCGATTCGTCGGGAGGTCTGTTCCCCCCGAAGGAGGAACACCACCACGACCGCGCCGATCCCCAGCGCCACGGCGCCGGTGAGCGCCACCGACAGGAACCCGGTCACCTGCTGGCCCTCCACGGCCAAGGCCACCAGAGCGAGCGCCGGCAACAGCAACTTGACCGTCATGCCCACCACCCAGGTTCCGAGCGTGGAGCTGGCGATCGCCGCCGGCCCGAAACCCCACGACGAGAACATCGCGTACGACACGCCCACCGCCACGGCACCGCCCACCGGCACCGTCATGGCGACCGTGGTCGACGACTGGCAGACGACCGCCGCCTGCCGGAGGGACAGGCCGGGCATCGACAGCATCACCACCGGCCAGTAGGTCACCAGGTTCCACACGGTCACGGCCACAAGCACGAGGCGGGCCTCCCAGGAGAGGGAGTGGATCAGCGCCCACACCTGGTGGAGATCCACCATGCGGGGCAGCACCACGGCGAATGCCCCGATCACGACGACCGGGAACAGCAGGGCGCGCGCCGCCCGACCCACCGCCGCTGCGGGAGTGATCCTCGGTGCCCCCGTGGCGCTCCGTGCCGCGGCCTCGGATGCCTCGCGCCCGCCTCCGGCGACGAACAACACTCGCCACACGACGCCGGACCCGTAGCTCGCCATGCCGACGACGAAGGCGAGGGCCGGCATCCCGAGCAGCGACCCCGCCGCCAGCAGCAGCATGCGGGCGTCGCGACCGCCGAGCAGGACGATCAGTCGCGGCTCGTCGCGTCGCGGCACCTCGAACACCGCGATCGGCGCCTTCACGCCGGTGGCGAGTAGCCCGAAGCCGATCATCACAGCCCCGATGACCAGCACGCGCAAGCCGGGCGACACGTCGGTCCAGGCCCACAATCCGATTCCGGCGAACACCGCGCCGTCCACCATGCGGTCGAGGAAGCCATCGAGAGCGGCACCCCGGCTCGAGGCAGTTCTCTGCAGCCGGGCGGTCTCGCCGTCACAGCCGTCGAGGACCGAGGCGAGCTGGGTGAGCAACCCCCCGACCACACCCCGACCGGCCGACAGCGACCAGGCCGCCCACACGCCGATGAGGAAGGTGACCGCCGAAAGCAGGTTTGGTGGCAGGTGCAGGGGGGCGATCGCCATCGTGATCCTCGTGGACAACGGCCGATTCAGGGTGCGGGAGATCGCTCCGTCGCTCTCCTTTCCGAGCGAGCGACGGAGCGCGGTACGGACCTCGATCAGATCCTCGGGTGTGTCCACGTCCTGCCACCAGGATCCGGGACGAATCGGCACCGCGTGAACACCGGTCTTCTCGATCAGAGCATTCACCGCCCCGCTCAGCGAATGATCGCCCCGCTCCGCGGCATCTCGCCCGGCGGCGAACACGCCGGCGGGAAACACGAACACCCCGCAGTCGACCGCGGTTTCGTCCAGAGACTTGCCGAACGCCACGGCCCGGTCACCGCGGATCCGCACCCGGGTCCCTTCATCCCACACCACCGGGTCGGGAGACAGGTCCACCAGGACCGCCGGTCCGGTCGCCCGGAGGATGTCATCGAGTGCCCCGTCGCCGAAGACGTGATCGCCGCACACCAGGGCGAAGCGTTCCTCGGATCCGACGAGGCCCTCGGCGGCGGCAAGGGAGGCGCCGTTGCCGTCGGCCCACCGGTCGGCATGGACGATCTCCACGTCGTATCCGTCCAAGCGAGCCGCCACGGCGTCGGCCTCGAACCCGACGACGACGATCACCCGCCCGACGCCGGCGCCCTGCAGGGTGCGCACCGCCCGTTCCACGAGCGATACCCCGCCGATCGGCAGCGCCAGCTTCGAGCCCCCGTTGGTCACGCCGCCAAGACGCTGCGAGCGCCCGGCGGCGAGCACTACCGCGACGCCGACCACCGCTGCGTCGTCCGCTTGATGTGCTGGGACCGTTTCTCGAGAGCGGACCATTTGCCTTCCTCGGCGGGACCCTTCTTCACCCGGTGGCTGGCGGCGGTCCGTGGTGCGATCCTTTCCGACGACCCCCGAGCCCGCACTCCCACCCGCCCCGGCCATCACCGTTCGACACTCAAGATAATCTCGGCAACCCCCGGAGACGTCCTTGTCGGGCCCTACATCACAAGGTCGTGCCCCGGCCTCGGGTAACCGTGCTTTGCTGGGGGTTCGAGTCGGCAGGATCACCACGCCATGAGGGAGACGCCATGGACCTTCCCACCGTCACTATCCGGGATGCCGACGGGGTGCTCCGGAGCGAATCGGAGCACCTCGACCCCGAGAGGGGTTGGGATCTCCCCGCCGGCACCTACCTGCTGGTTCCGGTGGCCGCGGGCGAGAGAAGCATCCACCTCAGCACCGTGGGGGGCGCATGGCCCTACCAGGTGACCGGGAGGCTGACCGAAGCTCTCGGTCGGTACGCCGCCCAGCGCTCCGGGTGGTGGCAGGGAAACGTCGCCGGGGATCTGCTCGACCTGCTGGCGAAGGTGGTTCCCGGTAACGGTTGAGAAACCGAAGGAACGACAGGGTTGGCCAAGACCAATTGGAGCCAACGATGCCGGAGAACGAATCGCCATCCACCGACAAGTTCGACACGCCGATGGGGCGGGAGCTGACCTATCGGGAGTTGCTCAAACTCGCCTACGCCTCGCACTTCATCCCCTACCTGAAGATCCTCGAAGAGGAGATCGGCCGGGAGAAGGTCGTCGACACGTTGCGCAGGCTGGCGATCGTCGAAGCCGGCGAGTACGCCCGGCACGTCGTCGCCGCCAAGGGCAAGGCCGACCTGTCGGTATTCCGAGTCTGGACCTCGAACTCGACGGGACGATCATGGAAGGCAAGCCCTCCTGCCGGCTGCGCTACTTCGTAAAGCAGTGAACTGCGCCTGCGACGCCGGTCCCGGACCCGGACCTAGTCGGGCTTGGAACCACCCGAGGGCTTCGACTCCCCACCCGATCTCGTGGCCCCACCACCGTCGCCATCGCCGCGCCGGTAGACCGAACTCTGCTTCTTGCTGAGGCGGGTGTGCTTCGGGCAGTCCGACACCGGCCCCGGCTTCCATTTGCCGTTGCAGAGATGGCTGGTGGTCATCACGTCTCCTGGCTCACGCGGTCGGTATCGGGGAAGAGCCCGCATGGTACCGGCCAACGGGTTTCCAACGGATGGTGGCCGATCCGAAGAGGAAGCCGGCAAGAGTCCATGGGTATCCCTCCATGGATCGTATCCCCAGGCGACTCATCCGACAGATACGCTCGGCCGGCGGTCCCCTGCCCGGGCGTCCTACGAGCCGCAGCCTCCATCCGGATACACCGGCCGGATGACGATGTTGCGGATTTCGTCGCCGATCGTCCACAGGGTGTTGTCGTCGGCGGCGGCGAACACCGCTCGGGCGGTGTCGAGGTCGGCGCCGGAGATCAGCAGGCACGGTTCGTCCTGATAACGCCCCGGAAGAACCGCGGGATCCCCCGGATCGTCCAGCGGCCACTCCAGGTAGTTGGGTGCGCCGAAGCTGAACGGGTCGTCGAGTTGCACGAACACCGCGATCACCTCGTCGATCGGTCCCTGAGACACCGGTACGGCCTCGGCACCGAGCCAACCGGCGACGTCTCCGAACCTTTTCTCGAACTCACGAATCCGCCGCCGGTCGGCATTGCCCTCATCCCAGGGGTCGACAATGCTGGTCGCCGAGGACTGTCCGCCGGCTTCGACGCGGATCGAGGCGTACGGAGCGTCGGACACGCCCTCCGGTCCGAGCCGCATCCCGCCGTCCATCAGGCCCGCTCGGTCTGCCGCCTCCAGCACCATACGAATGCCCGCCCCGGTGAGGGCATACACTTCGAGACCCGGAAGGGCGCCGGTGGCGTAGTCCGGCATGATGAGGGTGCCGTCGCCGTAGAGGACGACATGCGGCACACTCCCCAGCGAGTCGATGATGCTGCCCGGAGGCGGTCCCCCGCCGCGGTAGCTGATGCGCACCACGACGTCGGTAGGACCGGTGGCGTGGGTGTAGCGGTCGCCGTCGTCGCTGCCCCCGGGAGATTCGTCGTCCCCGCAGGCCGCCACTGTGAGCAGGATCACGAGACCGATGATGAGATGACGTGGCCTGATCGGCATGTCGCTCCACCCCGCTTTCACACAGCCTGCGCCGCCCCCTGCCCGGTGAGCAGGGTCCTTTGCCCCGGGATGTTCAACTCCCCACCCGAGGTCGCGTAGCCTGGGGGCCGGCAGGTGACTCATACGGGAGCAGAGATGAGACGGATCCTCCGCCGACCGTCGCTGGTCGGTACCGCACTCGCCCTGGTGCTCGCCTCCTGCGGAGGCAACACCGCCGATACCACGACCACCGCTCCCCCCGACACCGCCGCCACCACTACTTCCACCGTCGCGGACACCACCACCACGACCTCCTCCTCCACCACCACCCTCCCGGCGAGCGGTCCGCCGCTGGCGGTGCAGGGGGATCACAACGAGACCGTCGAGGCGCTGCAGTTCCTCCTCAACTGCAACGGGTTCGGAGAGCTCACCGTCGACGGCGCTTTCGGCCCGGCCACGCTGGCGGCCGTTCAGGCCGCCCAGACCGGCCTGGGCCTCGCGGCCAATGGCGAGCCCGACGACGAAACCATGGCCGGCCTGTCTCGGGGCTGTGCCGAAAGCCGCCGGATCGAGGGCGACGGGGTGATCACGGTGGTCGGCAATGCCGGTCCCCTCGACCCGGAGATCTTCCAGGTCGCCTTGCTGTCGGGCACCACGATGGCGGTCACCGTCACCCGCGGTACCGGACTCGCCGTGGCGGTGCTCGGTGCCGACGGCACGGAGATCCCGGTGGAAGGTCAGTCCACCTACCAGATCGATCGAACCGGGGACTACGTGATCGAGGTCAGCTCGCCCTCCGGCCCGGTGACCTTCACGTTGGCGGTGAACGTGACCACGGGGACTCCCGGGCTCGGCGAATGGGTCCTGGCGACGAACGGGATCACCTACCGGACCACGAAGCTCTCGCTGGGTGACGACGCCGAGACCGTGATCGACCACATCTTCGACTTCCTCGGCCATGGCATCAGGGGCGTCTACGACGAGTTCGACACCGACTGGTACGCCATCACCGATCCGCAGCCCCTCGGGTTGCGGGGAATCCGCATCGAGGGATTCGCCTTCCTCTTCTTCGGTCCCGACCCGGTATACCCCGATGCGCCCGAGACCCTGGAGCGGATCCGCTACACCGGCCCCGGCAACGATGCCGAGGGGAATCCCCGGCCCGACGACTACGTGACCACCGCCAAGGGCATCGCAGTCGGCGACACCGTCGCCGACCTCAAGGCCGCCTACGGCGCCGCGGTGACCCTGGGACACAACAGCAATGAGTACTACTACCGGCTCACCGATTCCGGTGGGGAGTTGTGCTTCTACTTCGTCACCGCCGACGCCCCCACCGATTTCTCGCCG
>Ga0154817_1055_pt5 | contig 11304 bp, 12 predicted proteins | sample Rifle2008BG16ft_FD_105825 | JGI IMG/M metagenome (GOLD analysis project Ga0154817, IMG submission 105825) | Actinobacteria bacterium RBG_16_67_15
CGACTACTGGAACCTGCCCCTCGAGCGGCGCCGAGTGATCCTCGACCTCGTCCGCCGCCACCGGGTGCCGATGGCGATCGCCGGGCACTGGCACCGCAACTCGCTGGCTTTCGACGGCGCATTCGAGATGGTCACCACCGGTGCGGTTGGGTACCCGCTCGGTGTCGACCCCTCCGGGTTCCGGATCGTCGAGGTCGACGGGGACGGCATCACCCACCGGTACCAGACGCTCGATCGATGACCGGCCACGGTTCCCGCTGCCCAGCGGGGACCGTTCGGTATGGTGCGGGATCCGCATCGCGAGGAGGGGCGTGGCCAAGCCGGTCATCTTGAGTGTCGACGACGATCCGCAGGTTCTGACGGCCGTCGAACGCGACCTACGCGGGCATTACGGGAGCCGCTATCGGGTGCTGACCGCCGAGTCGGGTGCGGAGGCATTGGAAGCGCTGACCGAATTGCAGCGGAGAGGCACGGCGGTCGCGCTCCTGCTGGTGGATCAGCGGATGCCCGGCATGGAGGGAACCGTCTTCCTCGAGAAGTCCGTCGCGGTGGCCCCCGACGCCCGCAAGGTGCTGCTCACCGCCTATGCGGACACCCGGGCGGCGATCGACGCCATCAACAAGGTGGGCCTGGATCACTACCTGATGAAGCCGTGGGATCCCCCCGAGGATCTGCTGTTCCCGGTGCTCGACGACCTGTTGGACTCCTGGCAGGCGACCACCGTCCCGCCCTTCGAGGGGATCCGGGTCGCCGGGACCACGTGGTCGCCGGGGACCCATGCGGTCAAGGACTTCCTCGCCCGCAGCCTGATCCCCTACCGCTTCTTGGACGTGGAGCGCGACGAGACCGCCGCCGCCATGGTCGCCGCCGCCGATGATTCGCGCCTCCCGGTGGTGTTCTTCCCCGATGGCTCGGCGCTCAGCGCTCCCTCACCCCGCGATGTCGCCGTCAAGGCCGGGCTCAACACCGAGGCCTCCCGAGAGTTCTACGACCTGATCGTCCTCGGCGCCGGACCCGCCGGACTCGCTGCCGGGGTCTACGGGGCCTCGGAGGGCTTGCGCACCGCGGTGATCGAGCGCGGGGCGGTCGGGGGGCAAGCGGGGACCAGCAGCCGGATCGAGAACTACCTGGGGTTCCCCACCGGGATCAGCGGTGCCGACCTGGCGCGCCGGGCGGCCACCCAGGCGCAACGCCTCGGCGCCGAGCTGATCACCACCACCGAGGCGAAGTCCGTCCGCGTCGAGGGTCCCGTCAAAGTCGTGACGCTGACCGACGGATTGGAGATCTCATCGAAGGCACTGGTGGTGGCGACGGGGATGACGGTTCGTCGCTTGGCGGTGCCGGGCTATGAGCGGTTCGAGGGCGCCGGCGTCTACTACGGAGCGGCCGCGTCGGAGGTGTCCACCTACCGCGACCAGGACGTGTTCGTGGTCGGCGGCGCCAACTCGGCCGGGCAGGCGGCGATGATGTTCTCCAGGTACTGCCGGAAGGTGATGCTGATCGTGCGGGGAGCGAACCTGACGGAGAGGATGTCGCAGTACCTGATCGACCAGATCGCCGCGACGCCGAACATCGAGGTGCTGCTGGAGTCGGAGATCCTCGAGGTGGGCGGCGGCGACAGGGTCGAGTGGCTGCGGCTGCGCCGCGCCGGGTCGGAGACCGACGAGCGCCGGGAGGCATCGGGGATCTTCGTCTTCATCGGTGCGGTCCCCCACACGGATGCGGTCGCCGGCTTGGTGCGGCGCAATGCGCAGGGGTTCATCCTCACCGGGTCGGATCTGACGGTCGAAGGACCGATACCTGGCTGGGGCCTGGAGCGCGATCCGTTCCCGATGGAGACCAGTGTGCCCGGGATCTTCGCCGCCGGTGACGCGCGCCACGGGGTGGTGCGGAGGGTGGCCTCGGCCGTGGGGCAGGGCAGCGTCGTGGTGAGCATGGTCCATCAGTACCTCGAGACCGTGTGATGTCCGACGATCTGCTCCGGGCGGTGCCGTTCCTCGCCGCCCTCGACGACGACGATCTGGCCCGGGTGGCCGCGGCCACCCCCCGCCTCGAACTGGCGGCGGGGCGGCGGCTGTTCGCCGAGGGCGACCCGGGCGAGCACGCCTATGTGATCGTGGAAGGCGAAGTGGAGATCCTCAAGAAGTCGGCGGACCGGGAGGTGCTGCTGGCGGTGCGGGGCCCCGGCGACGTCATCGGCGAGGCGGCGCTGCTGGAGGACGCTCCGCGGTCGGCCACGGTGGCGGCGCGCTCGGACGCGGTGCTCCTCGAGATCCCCCGGACCATCTTCGAGGAGGTCCTGGAGAGCAGCACCGCGGCCGCCCGGGCGATGTTCGCCGCCCTGCTGGCCCGCTCCAGAGAGACGGAGGCCCGGCTGCGGCAACGCGAACAGTTGGCCCAGCTCGGCACACTGTCGGCGGGTCTGGCGCACGAGCTGAACAACCCGGCGGCTGCCGCCAAACGGGCAGCCGCGGGGATCGTCGACGCCGCCGAGACGCTGGCGGCGGCTGCGGTGGCTTTCGAGCCCTTCGCCGGGCCGGTCCTCGCAGGGCTGGTGGATCGGCTGACCACCGCCGACGCCCAGCGGCTGAGCTCCATGGCCCGCTCCGATCGCCAGGAGGAGTTGGAGGATCGCCTGGGACGGATTGGAGGTATCTCCGCCGGATCGGCGGCGGCAACCCTGGCCGACCTCGACACCAATCTGGTCGATGGGGTAATCGGCGAGTTGATGACCCTCGATCCCGACAAGGCAGCGGCTGCACTGGCACTGGGGTTGGCCCGACGGCAGATGGTGAACCTGGCGTCGGTGGCACTGCAGGCCGCCACCCGGATCAGCGACATCGTGGGGGCGGTCAAGTCGTACGCGTTCACCGGGCAGGCCCCGGTGCAGGAGGTGAGTGTCGAGGCGATGCTCGACGACACGCTGATCCTGATGGGGCACAAGCTCGGTGACATCGAGGTCGTTCGCGAGTACGGCGGTGCTCCGCCGATTCAGGCGTTGGGAAGTGAACTGAACCAGGTGTGGACCAACCTCATCGACAACGCCGTCGATGCGATCGCCGCCGCCGGCCGCAGCCCGGGCCGCCTCGTGGTGCGGACCCACGGCGACGAGACCGGAGTGGTGGTCGAGATCGAAGACGACGGGACCGGCATTCCTCCCGACGTCCTTCCCCGGGTGTTCGACTCGTTCTTCACCACCAAGCCGCCCGGGTCGGGGACCGGGCTCGGACTGGACATCTCCTATGGGATCGTCGTCCCGCGCCACGGCGGCGACATCGACATCGACTCCGAGCCGGGACGAACCACAGTGAGGGTGAGATTGCCCCTCCGCGGACCCGCCGCCTGAGGGCATCCCGGCGGGACCGCCGCGACGTTCTGCCGCGGCCGGTTCCGGTACCGTCGGGACGACTCAGGACCGAGGGGGTACATGTCCAGTGAGCTTTGCAGCGAGCTCCGGGAGCTAGCCGGCGGCCCGATGCCCCCGGGAGGGTGTCTCGAGTGTCTCGAGATCGGAAGCACGTGGGTCCACTTGCGGTTCTGTGTCGATTGCAGGGAAACCCGATGCTGCGATGATTCCCCCAACCGCCACGCCCGCCGGCACTACGGCGCCAGCGGCCACCCGGTGGTGCGTTCCAAGGAGCCGGGCGAGACCTGGGCGTGGTGTTACGCGCACGAGACCGGCATCGCCGCGGTCGGTTGACTTTCCTCGGGTTCGCGCCGGGGGCGATCCGCCTAGCTGGGGCTGTTCCCGCCGAGTCCCGCCGCGGCCAGGTCGCCCTTCCATCGTTCCACGACGTCGGAGCGCTGGTAGGGGTTCTGGTCGAGCCAGGCGTCGACGTCGATCGAGGGATACCGCTCACGGATCTGGGCGACGGTTGCCCGGGAGCGCCGATCGAGGCCGAGCTCGGTCTGGGCGGCGGCGAGCACCAGGAGCGCCTCCAGGTTGTGGGGTTGATACTCGAGGACTGATTCGGCGATCGAGGCGGCCTCCTCGAACCGGCCGCCGACGAACAGCGACGACGCCTTGACGGTGGGATACCACGGCTTGTTCATGCCGGTCAGCCTCATGGCGACGTCGAGCAGCTCGACGGCCTTCTGCCACTCCCCCAGGTAACGCCGCAAGCTGCCTTCGAGCCCGAACGTGACGTCGCACGTCGGCCGCACGATGACGAGGTTCTCGAGAGCCTCGAGTGCCTCATCCACCTTGCCCTCGGCCATGAGAATCGCCGCCTGGACCGCCTGGGACATCCCGGTGGGGTCGCCTATTGCCGCCGCCTTGCGGGCGCAATCCCTCGCCTGTGCCAGCGCGGCGGCCGGGTCGGGCACCCACCCATTGGCGGCCCCCAGCCAGAGGGCGAAAGCCGAGAGGCTGTGCCCGTAGGCGTGCTGCGGATGGGAGACAGCAACCTCGCCAAAGAGCTCCAGGGCCCGCGACCATCCCTCGCGGGTATCGGTGCGCATGTGGTACCAGCCGAGGTACACCCGCTCGATCGCCTCGGGGTCGGCGAGTTCCGCGTACAGCCCGGCCGGCTCCCCGATGATCAGGTCGGTCTCGACCGAGCGGGCGACCTCGTCGGCGACCGCATCCGAGAGGGTGAACAGATCACCGACCGGCGTCGTCCACTTGTGGGACTTGACGACGTTCATCGTCGTCACGTCGTAGAGGCTTGCATAGACCCGAGCCTGCTCCCCGAACTGGTTCACCCCGGTCTCGAGCATGTAACGGGCGCCGCCCGGGGCCCGACCGGAGCCGGGGTCGGGGCCGGCGTCGACGATCGACAACCCCGGCACCGCCGACAGCCGGTGGATCAGATCCTGTCGGATCACCGCGGCTCCGGAGCGAACCTGGTCGTCGGCCATCTCGGTGTGGATGGGAAGGACGGCCAGCGTCGGCGACTCCAGCGCCAGCGATCCCGCCGCGGTGGATGGCCGGTCGGAGGGAAGGTCGGAGAACTCGTAGACGTCGACACCCTCGGGGATGTTCTTCATCTTGTGCTGACCGAGCGGCCGGAACCGCAGCGCCGGTTCGTCGAGCGCCTGGTACACCCGGCCCGAAATGCTGATGCCTCCCGGTCGAGCGATCGCCTGGATACGGGCGGCGGTGTTGAGGGCGTCACCGTGGTAGTTGCCGTCGGTGACCCCGACCTCGCCGCGGTCGATGCCCATGCGAAACTCGACCCGCCGCGCCGCCGGGACGTCGGCGTTGCCGGCTTCGATGGCGGCGGTGATGGCAATGGCGGCCTGGACGGCGTCGATGGCGGTGTCGAAGACGGCCATGAAGCTGTCCCCGACGAAGTTGGCCATCACCCCGTTACGGAGCGCCAGTTGGTCGTCGATGAGTCGCCGGTGGGCGGCCATGGTCGCCGTGGTGGTCTCATAGTCGTCGGCGAGGAGCCGGCTGTACCCGACCACGTCGCCGTTCACCGCCACCTTCTCGGTGCGGCGGGCGCTCTCGATCGTCATGGTGGTCCCCTCATCGCTCGCGGAGCCGGGCCAGGTTATAGGGCGAACCTCATCAATGCGGTGCGGGGCGCCCTTGGCCCTCCGGCGCGTCCTCCTGGCCCCCCGATACGATCTCCCGACCATGGACGTCGCCGCCTACCTCGCCCGCATCGGCCTCGATGCCGCGCCATCCCTCGACGTCGCCGGCCTGGAGACCCTGCAACGGGCGCATCTCACCCAGGTGCCGTTCGAGAACCTCGACGTGTACCACCGGCGCGGGGTGTCCACCGACCCGGTCCGCTCGATCGCCAAGATCGTGGAGCGCGGCCGCGGGGGATGGTGCTTCGAGCTCAACGGCGGCTTCGCCTCGCTGCTCGCCGCCCTCGGCTTCGCCGTCACCAGGCTCGGCGCCACCGTCCTGCTCAACGGTCCCACCTCCGACCCCGAGCCCAGCCACGCCACCATCCGCGTGGACCTCGACCATCCCTACCTGGTCGATGTCGGCTTCGGGGACTCGTTCATCCGCCCGCTGCGTCTCGACGACGACGGACCTCAGAACGGCGGGACCGGGCAGTTCTCCTTCAGCCGCGACGACGACCAGATCACCCTCCGCCACCTCGCCGACGACCGGTGGATGGATCAGTACCGCTTCACGCTGGACCCGGTGACGCCGGCGGACTTGGATCCGGCGAACGAGTTCCTCCAGACCTCCCCGACGACCCACTTCACCACCAAGCCGTTCGCCACCCGGCTGATCGACGGCGGCCCCGATCGGGTGACCCTGGTCCACGACCGCCTCAAGATGCGGAGCGACGGTGTCTGGGCCGAGTGGCCGGTGACGCCCGACGAATGGCCGGCGGTGCTCACCGAGTGGTTCGGGCTGACGCCCTAGGACCAACCGCCCCGGGTACGACTACGAATGGTCCTCGCCGTAGTGCTCTTTGCTGCCGCAGCGCCCGCAGGTCACCCGGCCGTCGGCCAGACCCCACGACCAGCTGCTGAGATCCGGCGGCTCGATCCCCAGGGTGGTCAGGATCGTGTTGATCTGGCTGCGGTGATCGGTGCTGTGGTGCACCATCTGGGTGAGGATCACCGCCGGGTCCACTTGGGAGGGAGCGTCGGGATCGACAGTGATCGGCTCGCTCAGGGATCCGAGCGCCTGGCGGGTTGCCGCCGCGGCGGTGGCATGGACCAGCTCGGCGAGTCGGTCGAAGCCGGGCCAGCCTTCGTCGGAATCCATTCGCTCGTTGTCGGGGTCGCCGCGCCGGAACGCATACCCGGTCTCCGAGCCAACGATGTGGCGAAGGGTGTCCCGGATGGACCCGTAGGTCCCCGGGGCGGCGGCATCGAGCTGCTCGTCGCTGAGTCCGCGGCAGACATCGATCAGCGTGAGATTGGCCCACTCGTTCTGGCGATAGAAGTCGGTGATCAGGTCGGGCATGGCGCGAGCCTACGCTCGGCGCATGTCTTCCTCGCTGTTCGACCGCTCCGACTATCCGACTCTCACCGAGAGCATCTACCTGAATCAAGCGTCGTTGGGCCTCATCGGCAGGGCATCCGTCGATGCCATGCATCGGTTTCTCGACGACATCGGCCGTCACGGGAACCTCCACATGTCCGATGAGGATGAAGTGGCATTCCTCGACGCGCTCCGTCACCGCGCCGCCTCCCTGTTCCAGACGGAGGCCGGCCGGATCGCCATCCTGTCCAGCGCCAGTGAGTTGCTCGGCCAGCTCCCTTTCATCCTGCAGCCGCCTCATGGGGCCAAGGTGGTGGTCGTGGCTTCCGACTTCCCGGCGATAACCCGCCCGTGGCTGCGCCTGGCCGAACGTGGTGAGTGCCGCCTCGACTTCGTCGACGACGACCCCGAGAGCGATCTCACGACAGATCTCATCGCCCGCATAGATGAGCACACGGCCGTAGTGGCGGTCGGCTCCGTCCAATACGCCACCGGAAGCGTGATCGATGTCCCCCGACTGCGGGCGGTCACCGCCGCGGCAGGGGTCGACCTCGTCGTCGACGCCACCCAGGGCGCAGGTGCGATGGAGACCAGCTCCGGAGCCTGGGAAGCCGAAGTGGTGATTTCCAGCGGATACAAGTGGCTCGGCGGCCACGGCGGAGTGGCGATCGGCGTGCTCGCCCCCCGGTTAGCCGACATGACGCCTCCGCTGCCCGGGTGGATGGGCGCCCCCGATCCATTCCACTTCGACGCAACCCGGATGCTGCTCGCCGAGGGTGCGCGTCGGTTCACCCAATCGACGATGTCATACGTGTCGGTTGTCGGCCTCACCACGGCCATTGACCTGCTGCTGGCAACAGGGATGCAGCGGGTCGAGCATCACGCGGCGCGACTCGCCAATCTGCTGGTCGGTGCCGTCGAACCCCATGGGTGGCGGCCCTTCCGTCACCTCGATGACCGCGCCGCCTCACCACACATCATCTCCCTGGGACGCGATGGCGATGAGTCGGCCGAAACCCTGCAGCGGCTCCGAGCCAGGCGAGTCGTGTGCAGCACCCGCGGTGGCCGCCTGCGAGTATCCCTGGCGCCCTACAACGACGAGGACGACATCGCAGCCCTCGTCGATGTGCTCGTCTGATCGGCGCCGTTGGCCGACTCCGGGTGAAGGCCCTTCCGCGGACAGCCAGACCGCGGGCGGCCGGCTCGGATGGGCGGTCGTTCAGGTCAGGCTGTCGGCAAGGATCGACACCAGTTCTCGGACCTCGGGGACCCGCCCGCTCATGACCACGTGCCCCTCGACCACGAGCGCCGGGGTGCTCATCACCCCGTAACCGGCGATCTGGGCGTAGTCGGTGACCAGTTCGACCGACCCGTCCACGCCCAGTTGCCGCAGCGCTTGATCGGCTCGATCTCCGAGGGCATGGCAGTTGGCGCACCCCGCGCCCAGCACCTTCACCTGCATGAACGTCTCCTTCTCACAGCAGGATGTTGAACAGAAACCCGACGACGAGGATCCCCGCGGCCACCACCCCGACGAACACCGCCAACAGGCGGGGCCGCAGCACCCGGCGGAGCAACACCATCTCGGGGAGGGAAAGCGCCACCACCGACATCATGAACGCCAGCGACGTGCCCAGGGCGACCCCTTTGGCGTGGAGCGCCTCCACCAGGGGGATGGTGCCGGCGGCGTTGGAGTACAGCGGGATCCCCAGCACCACCGCCACCGGCACCGCCAGTGGGTTGTCGGGCCCGGCGTAGCGGGCGAAGAAGTCCTCCGGCGCCCATCCGTGGATGGCCGCTCCGATGGCGATCCCGACCAGCAGGTAGGGCCAGATGCGGCGGAGGATCACCCCCACCTCGGCCCGGGCGACGGTGAACCGCTCCCGCCACGAAGGAGTATGCCCCGGGGTGGCGGTGCCGACCCGGGTGGCGAACACGAACGGCTCCACCCACCGCTCCAGGTGGAGTCGCCCGATCACCACGCCCGCGGTCACCGCGATCGCCAGCCCGGTGGCCACATAGAGCGCGGCGATGTCCCATCCGAACGAGCCGCCGACCAGCACCACCGCCACCTCATTGACCAGGGGACTGGCGATCAGGAAGGTCATCGTGATCCCCAGCGGCACCCCGGCGGCGACGAACCCGATGAACACCGGGACTGCCGAGCATGAGCAGAACGGGGTGGCCACCCCCAGCAGCGCCGCCAGCACGTAGCCGGCGATCCGGCCGCGGCCGCCAAGCAACTCCCGGGTGCGCTCCACCGAGATGAACGTCCGCAGCACGGTCACCGAGAAGATGATCGCGGCGAGCAGCAGGCCGATCTTCACCGTGTCGTAGAAGAAGAAGTGCAGCCCTTCGCCGAGATGGGAGCTCGGCTCCAGCCCGCCGATGTCGTAGACCACCCGGTCCCACACCGGTCGGTTCAGTACGAATGCCGCCACCCACACCGCGCCAAGACCGGCAAGGGCCAGCCAGGCGGCGCGGTCACCGGCACGCCCGCCCCGCCGCTCCCGAACCGCTGTCGCCGTCTCGCTCACACGGCACCCGCCGCCGGGACCGCCGCCCGCAACTCCTCGAGAGCACCGACGGCGAGGCGATAGTCCACCCACCGTCCCCGTCGCGACCCCTCCACCAACCCGGCCTGGCGCAGCACCCGCAGGTGGTACGACAGCAGATTGGGGGCGATGGCGATCTCCTCCAGCAGCTCGCAGACGCAGCGTTGCCCGCCGATCAGCTCGGCGAGGATCCGCAACCGCACCGGATCGCCCAGGGCGGAAAAGCCCGCCGCCGCCGCTTCGAGAGAAATTGCTTCAAGATCTGTTGAACCCATACCGGGATCATCCGCCGGCACCGGCGGCGCCGATAGGGCCGTTCAGCCCGGGGGCGCGTCGGGATCGAGATAACCGTTGCCGCGGTGGGCCTGCTCCCAGGGCCGCACCTGGAACGTTTCGTACCCCGCGGTGACGAAGGGATCGGATCGGGCGTACGCCTCGGCCTCGGCCAGGGAATCGAACGGGTAGAAGATCGGTCGCCCGAGTCTCCCGAGCACGTGCCGCCGTTGCCGTTGCCGTTCGTCTGCAGGTTGTAGCCGCCGTTGTTGGCGCTCACGGTGTGGGTCAGCTTCCCGCCTCGCCTTCACCTCGCCCCCGAACATCCCAGCCCCTCGTGTACCGTGCAGCGCCACGGCCCGCCGGGGTAGCGGGCCAACGGAGGGTGGCATGACGACCGACTTCGACGTCGTGGTGGTTGGCGCAGGGTCGGCAGGGCTCGGCATCGGGTACCACCTCCAGCAGGCCGGGCTGAGGTTCGTCATCATCGAGCGGGGCCAGATCGGAGAGAGCTGGCGCTCGCAGCGGTGGGACTCCTTTGCCGTCAACACCCCCAACTGGATGAACGCCTTGCCAGGCTCCGAGTATCGGGGTCCCGAACCGGATGGGTTCTGGCGGCGGGACGAGCTGGTCGAGTCGTTCGAGCGCCACGCCGCCACCCACGCTTTCCCGATTCACCTCGGCACCACGGTCGAGCGCGTCGCCGCGGCCGCCGAGTCGGACCGATTCGTCGTCGAGACCATCGATCGGACCGGGTCGAGGGACTCGCTGAGCACCCGCAACGTCGTCGTCGCCTCCGGTTTGATGCAGTCGCCGAAGATTCCGGCGCTGGCTGAACGATTCCCCGACTCGATCAGGCAACTACACGCCGCCGACTATCGCTCGCCGGCGGACCTTCCTGAGGGTGCGGTGGTCGTCATCGGCAGCGGGCAGTCGGGTTGTCAGATCGCCGAGGACTTGGTCGGGGCCGGACGCACCGTGTATCTGAGCACCAGCAAGGTCGCCCGGTTGCCTCGCAGGTACCGGGGACGCGACGTTGTCGAGTGGATGGAGGATCTTGGACTGTGGGACGTGAGGTTGGAGAACCTCCCCGACCCGATGATGCAGTTCGCCGCCCAGCCTCAGGTCTCGGGGGTCGGACCTCGCGGCAGGACGGTGAGCCTCCAGGGGATGCAGCGGCAAGGCGTCCGCCTGATGGGTCGCCTGTTGGACGTCACCGATGCCATCCTGACGACCGACGACAGCCTTGTCGCGCACATCGCCTTCGCCGACGAGTTCTCCGTCCGGTTCAAGGGAGATGTCGACGCCTACATCGAGGCAAACGCCATCGACGCCCCTCTAGGTGACGACGATCCGATCGACGTCCCCGCCGGACCGGAGGTTGCCGAAGCCGGCCTCACTTCGCTCGATCTGGGCGCCGCCGGAGTGAGCGCCGTGATCTGGTGCACCGGTTTCACCGCGAGCCTCGAGTGGCTTCAGCTTCCGGTCACCGACGACCTCGGCCGGCCCATACACGTCCGCGGCGTCTCAGCGGTGCCCGGCATCTACTTCCTGGGCTTTCCGTGGCTCCATTCG
>Ga0154817_1103_pt4 | contig 11164 bp, 10 predicted proteins | sample Rifle2008BG16ft_FD_105825 | JGI IMG/M metagenome (GOLD analysis project Ga0154817, IMG submission 105825) | Actinobacteria bacterium RBG_16_67_15
AGGCCGCGGCGAGGGCCGTGACGCGCTCCGGGGCGACTGGGCCATCGATGGGATCGCCAAAGGCGACCGCGATCGTCACCGAGGTGCGGCGTCCCGCCCCTTGGGCCCGGGTTACCAGCTCGAGGGCCTCGGCGTTGCGCTCGTCGGCGCCGGCGCCGGTGTTTTTTCGGGCGTAGCCATCGGCGGCGTAGGCGACGATGTTGATCTCGTCGAGATCGCACGCCAGGGCTCGCTCCAGGCCGCGCCCGTTCAGGACGAGGCCGATCGCCGCAAAGGAGCGGTCGGTCAAGGCAGCGCAGATCTCCTCGGCGCCGGCCATCTGGGGCACGTGCTTGGGGCTGGCGAACGAGACGGTCTCGATCCTGGTGGCGCCGGCCTGTTCCATGCGCCGGATCAGTTCGAGCCGGGTGGCCACGGGAAGAACCCTGGCCTCGCCCTGCAGGCCGTCGCGCGGCCCGACCTCGACGATCTCGATCAGAGGTTGCCCCGCTTCTCCTGCTCGCGTTCTATCGCCTCGAACAAGGCCTTGAAGTTGCCCTTGCCGAAACCGGTGGCGCCCCGCCGCTCGATGAACTCGAAGAAGACGGTGGGGCGGTCCTGCAGCATGCGAGTGAAGATCTGGAGCAGATAGCCGCCGTCGTCCTGGTCGAGCAGGATCTGCAACTCCTCGACCTTCTTGCGATCCACCTTCAGGTCGGGCATCCGCTGCCACACATCTTCGTAGTAGGTGGCCGGAACCGTCAGAGTGGTGAATCCGCGCTCCTGCGTCTCGGTCACCGTCGCCAACAGGTCGGAGGTGTGCATGGCGATGTGCTGGACGCCGGGTCCGCGATAGAACTGGAGGTATTCGTCGATCTGGGACCGCTTCAGCCCCTCGGCGGGCTCGTTGATGGGGAGCTTGATGATCCCGGACCCGTCCCACATCACCTTCGACATCAGCGCGGTGTACTTGGTGCTGATGGCGTCGTCGTCGAAGTGCTTCAGCAGGGTGAACCCGAAGACGCGCTCGTAGAACTCGACCCAGTGGTCCATCTTGCCGAGTTCGACGTTGGCCACGACGTGATCGATGAATTGGAGTCCGACGGGCCGGGCGATCGTGTCCGTACGGGGTTCGAAGCCGGGGAGGTCGCCATCACGCTCGACGAAGGAGTGGATGGTGTCGCCATAGGCGTGGATGGCCGAGATCACGGCCCGTCCCCACGCATCCTCGACCACGTACGGCTTGGCGGCGGGATCAGCGCCTCGCTCCATGGCTATCTCGAAAGCGGCCTCGGCGTCGGGGACGTGGATGGCGACGTCGTGGACCCCGGGGCCGTGACGATGCACGTGTTCTGCGACCGGGTGGTCCGGTCCCATCGCCCCGGTCACGACGAACCGGATCTGGCCCTGCTCGAGCAGATACGAGGCGGTCTCCCGGGTGCCGGTCTCGGGGCCCCGGTACCCGACGATGCGGAAGCCGAGCAGGCCGCGGAGGAATTGGGCGGTCTGGAAGGCGTTTCCCACCCACCACTCCAGGTGGGAGAACCCTTTGATGGGGAAAGCGTCCCGCGCCGCCATCTGCTTGGCGCGGTCCAGGGTGCCCTGATCGAGGGTCATTGCGTGCTCCTCTGGGAGAAGGGTTCATTCTGGCGCGTTCGGGGAGGGAACGGATGCCAGATGCCAGATGCCAGATGCCAGATGCCAGATGCCAGAGAACAGATGACCCGTGCCGGGTGCCGGATGCCGGGTGCCGGGTGCCAGATGACAGATGACAGATGACAGAGAGGTCGGCTTCTGATATCTGAGATCTGATATCTGATATCTGAGATCTCAGGTCTGCCGTGTGCGGCCCTCTCCGTCATGTGATCGGTACGCTCTGGCTCCATGCTTGAAATCAGCCGACGCGACGCCCGGCGCCAGGCGCTGGCCGGACTGATCGACTATGCCGGGTTGTTTCCCCCGGCTTCGCTCGAACTCGAGTCCGCGGTCGCCGAATACCGCGCCGCCCGTACCGGCGCCGACGCCTGGCTGGTGGATCGCTTCATCTGCCCGGCCGGCCGCCTGGTCGATCTCGCCCGGGTGCTGGTCGCCACGATGCAACCCCGCGAAGCAGCGTGGTCGCTGGTAGTCACTGCCACCCCCGAGGAGGTACGGCTGGTGTCGGACTTCGCCACCGAGCTGGGCCGGTCGGCGCGGATCGACGTGGTGGAGATGAAGCTTCCCGAGGGTGCCACCTCGGCGCGCCTGGCGGATCTGCTCGCCACCTTCGACCGAGTCGTGTTCTTCGAGGTCCCGTGGCAGCAATCGGTCGGGGAGTCGCTGGCGGTGCTGGCTGCCACTCGCGAGTCCTCGAGTCGAAGCCTCGGCGCCAAGCTGCGCTGTGGTGGGTTGACCGCCGACAGCTTTCCGCCGGTCCCGGTCGTTGCTGGATTCCTGGCCGAATGTGCTCGTCATCGACTCCCGATGAAGGCGACCGCCGGCCTGCACCATCCGCTCCGTCACACCGACCCCGTCACCGGTTTCACCCATCACGGGTTCATCAATCTCCTCGCCGCCACCGCTCTCGCCCATGGCGGCGCCGATGTGACCACCCTCGCCGACGCGCTCAACGAGACCGAGGCAGCCGTGTTCGACCTTGGTCCCGGTGGCCTCTCCTGGCGCCAGCACCGCTTCGGGGCCGACTCCCTCGCGGCGATGCGCCGCGAGCTGTTTGTGGGCTACGGGTCGTGCTCGATCGCAGAGCCGGTGGCGGATCTCACCACACTCGGCATCCTCCCGGTGGGCGCATGACGGGACACATTCCGATCCCGCCCGGAAGCGACTTCCCACTGGAAAACCTCCCTTACGGGGTGTTCGATCCCGGCGACGGTCCGCGGCTCGGCGTCGCGGTGGGGAATCACGTGCTCGACCTGCAGGCGGCGGCACGAGCAGGGCTGCTGCCGTATCCCACCGAACTGGCCGTGGACACACTCAACCCGTTCCTCGCTCTGGGGCGAGGAGCGTGGGCGGAGACCCGCACCGCACTCATGGCGCTGCTGACCTCGGAGCGATTCGACCACCTGCCTCCCGGAGCGGTGCGGCCGCGCCCCGGAGTGCAAATGCTTCTCCCCTTCGCGCCCGGAGACTTCGTCGACTTCTACGCGTCCTTTGACCATGCCGCCAACCTGGGCCGCCTGTTTCGCCCGGGGAGCGATCCGGTGCTCCCCAACTGGCGTCATCTCCCCGTCGCCTACCACGGCCGGTCCAGCAGTGTCGTGGTGTCCGGGACCTCGGTGCGCCGACCGCGCGGTCTGCTCGGGCCTGAGGTTGCGGCGGCTCCGACGCGCGCCCTCGACTTCGAGTTGGAGGTGGGCTTCATCACCGGGCCGGGCAACCGGCTCGGCGACTCGATCCCGGCCGATGCCGCCGCCGATCACATCTTCGGGATGGTGCTGGTCAACGACTGGAGCGCCCGCGACATCCAGCGCTTCGAATACGTTCCACTCGGTCCCTTCCTCGGGAAGTCATTCGCCACCACCGTCTCGCCGTGGGTGGTGACCCTCGAGGCGCTGCGCCCCTACCTGGTGCCCGGACCGAAGCAGGATCCCGAGCCCGCCGATTACCTTCGCACCCGGGGCGATTGGGGTTTGGACCTTTCTCTGGAGGCGGTGCTGCGCATCGCGACGGGAGCCGAGCGAGTGGTGACCCGGGTCAACTACTCGACCCTGTATTGGACGATGGCTCAGCAACTGGCCCACGTCACCGTCAACGGCACCAACGTCCGCCCCGGAGACCTCTATGCCTCCGGGACCGTGTCGGGCGCCGAACCGGGGAGCCGGGGGAGCCTCATCGAGATGACCCGCAACGGCGATGAGCCGATCACATTCGATGACGGCTCACAACGTGCCTTCCTCGAAGACGGCGACACCGTGATCTTGCGCGGCTGGTCCGAGCGCCCCGGCCTGCCGAGGATCGGCTTCGGGGAGTGCGTGGGGACGGTCCTGTCAGCCTTCGGCTGACAGAGTCATCAGTCATCAGTCTTCAGCCAGACGGCGGTTCGACCCGGGCACCCGGCACCCGGCACGCGGCCCGACACCCGACACCCGACACCCGGCATCAGGTAACCCGTAACCGGTAACCGGTAACCGGTAACCTCCGTTTGTGCCTCTCAACTTCGCCCTCGGCGGCAAGACCTATGCGCCGACCACGGTCACGATCACTGCCGCCGAGATCGCCGCGTATGCCGCAGCCTCGGGCGACAGCAATCCCCGTCATGCTCCCGGGCCGGACCAGGTGGGGTCGGTGGTGTTCCCGGTGGTGCACGGCCTGCCGCTGCTGGGTGTGGTCACCATGGACCCGGAGCTGAACGTCGAGAACCCATTGATGATCGTCCATGGCGAGCAGGAGATCATCCATCATCGGCCGACGCGCCCCGGCGACGCCCTGGTGTTCACCCCGTCGCTGGTTTCGGTGGAGGACAAGGGCAAGGGCGCCACTTTCCTGGCCCGGGTCACTGCCGCCACCCCCGATGGGAACGCGGTGAACGAGCAATCGGCGACCATCTTCGTGCGCGGCGCCGGAAGCGGGACGGAACGACCCGCGACGCCGCGTCCCGCGGCGCCGGAGCGTGCGGCGAGCTTCGCCACCTTCACCCGTCATGTGGCCGTGGGGATGCCGGCCGCCTACGCCGCCGCCTCAGGCGACCACAACCCGATTCATCTCGACGACGCCGTAGCGCGCATGGTCGGCCTCCCCGGTGTGATCAACCATGGGTTGGGGACGCTGTCGCTCGTCACCGGCGGCCTGGTCGAGCACCTTGCCGGAGGGGACCCGACGCGGGTGCGCCGCCTGGCGGTGCGATTCACCGATGTGGTGCTGCCCGGCTCCGATGTGGTGACCACGACGTGGCGCGCCGGCCATGGCTTCGACTTCGACACCACCCGGCCCGACGGAAAGACGGTGATCACCGGCACCGTGGAGGTGGAGTGATGGCCCGGGTCCGCCTCTTTGCCAACCTGCGCGAGTTGGCTGGCGCGTCCACCGTGGAGATGGAGGGCAGCACCGTCGCCGAGATCCTCGGGACCGCCACGACGCGTTTCGGCCCTGACTTCGGCCGGGCGCTGCTGACCGCGCAGGTCTGGGTGAACGGGGATCGGGTTGGGATGGATGCCGCGGTACCTGCGGGCGCCGAAGTGGCCGTGATCCCGCCGGTGTCGGGGGGCGCCTTCGTGGTCCAGTCGCCGGTCGGCTTGGAAATGGGACTCGTCGCCGCCACCTTCGGGATCCTCTTCCTGGGCAACGCGCTGTCGCTGGCGTGGTTCGCGGTCCTCGTGGTGTTGGTGGCATCCGTCTGGGTGCTCGATCTCACCGGCGCCACCGACCGCCGCGGGCTGCCCATGGCCAACGCCGCCATTCTTCTCGCCATCGGGGGTGGTGCCGTGGCCACGTACCGGTGGGGGGAGATCGGCATGGCTGCCGCAGCCGGCGGGGCGGTGCTCATCGTCCTCACGGCGTCGGTCTTTCGTCCGCTGCTGCGTCCGGTCGACTCGTTCGCTGCCGGCGTCACGGTGGCCCTGGTTGCCGCCATCGGCACCTCCGCTGCGGTCCTGCTGCGGTTGCGCTCCCGGGACGAGACGATGATCTTCCTGTTCGTCCTGACGGTGGCCGTCGTCGTCTCCTGGTTCTCAGATCGTTCCGAGATGCCGCTTCTCGACCCCCTGGTCGCTTTGCTGGTCGGGGCGGTGTTCGCCGGTGCCGTCGGTGGGGCCCTGTGGGCCCCGGACCTCCTCAACGCAATCGGCGCCTCGGTGGCTGCAGCGATCGCCCTGGTGGCAGGCCGCAACCTGGGGATGCTGCTGCGAGCCGGGGGGTTCTTCACCCAGGGAGCGATCCCCGGCAGCCTCGCCTACTTCGACGGCGCCCTGCTCGCCGCAGCCGCGTTCTGGTCGATATTGACGGTGCTTTCGTAGGGCCCTTCGGGCCCGCTACCCGTCGCCCGCTACCCGTCGCCCGCCAGACACGCCCGGCCATTCTGCTTCTTGCGGGTAGCGGGCAGCGGGCAGCCGTTGTTACAGCAGCGCCCTCAGCGCCTCGATCACGCCTGCATTCTCTTCCGGCGTGCCTGCGGTGATGCGGAGCCAGCCGTCGGGGGGCACCGGGCGCACGATGTAGCCGCTCTGCAGCAAGCCGGTGGTGATCTCCCTGCTGCGATCGCCGCAACCGGCATAGAGGAAGTTCGCCTGGGTGTCGGTGACCTGGAGGCCAAGGGAACGGAGTGCGGTGGTGAGGTAGGTGACTGCCGTGGTGTTGCGCGCCACTCGTTCGGCGACGCGATCCTGGTGACGCAGCGCCTCCACGGCGGCCACCTCGGCGAGGTTGTTGACCGTGAACGGCAACTGGATGCGGCGGAATTCGGCGATCGACTCGGGCGCGGTTATGGCGTATCCGATGCGCAAACCGGCGAGGCCGTAGGCCTTGGAGAAGGTGCGGGTCACCATCACGTTGTCGCGCGCCGCGGCGAGGGGGAGCATCGTGCGGAAGTCGGATGCGGTGGCGAATTCGGCATACGCCTCATCGACGATCACCAGCACATTGGCTGGGATCGAATCGATGAATCCCGCGAGGTCGTCGCCGGGGACGTGCGTGCCCGTCGGGTTGTTCGGGTTGCACACGAACACGACCGTGGTGTCCGGCCGTAGCGCAGCCCGCATCGCCTTCAGGTCGTGGCGATGGGCACCGTCGAGGGGAACCGCGATGTCATCCCCGAAGCCGGTGCGCGTGGCGATCTGATACAGGCTGAACGATGGCCAGGCGTAGACGGCGCTGCTGCCCGGGTGGGTCACCGCGAGGGCTGCGATCAGGGTGAGTTCGTTGCTGGCGCCACCACACCACACCCGTTCCGTCGGTACCCCGTAGAAGGCAGCGAGAGCCCGGGTCAGATCAGGGCGGGCGTTGTCGGGATAGCGATTGAGGCCGGAGGTTGCGGCGGCGATGGCGGCCTGCACCTCGGGGAAGGGTGGCTCCGGGCTCTCGTTGGAAGCGAGCTTGACCACCCGCTCCAGTCCAAGGCTCGCTGCCACCTCGGCGATCGCCCGCCCCGGCCGGTAGGGCTCGATGCGCTCGAGATCAGGACGGAAGCGGATGGGCATGGGGAGCGCAGGGTAGAGACGCGACTCGAGGTTCGGTCGGTCGGCCATGAGCGGTCAGCCAGAGGCCTCATTCGCGCCGGCACCCGGTACCCGACACCCGATACCCGACATCTGGCATCTGGCATCTGGCATCTGGCATCTGGTATCTGGTATCTGGCCCCAATTCCTCATATACCCCGAATCCCCCCACCATCTGCTCCACCTCCCGCGAGTAGATGCCGAAGGGAATCCCGGGAAATGCGGAAGTCCGGACATACGATGCGGCTCGTGAAGCCTTTGCGGCGGCGCTCGATGGCGTTCGTCCTGCTCACCATCTTCTCCTTGACCCAGGGGATCATCCCGGCCTACTCGATCGGCGAGGAGGAGGTCGAGCAAGCACGCCAGGAGCGGGAGCAGGCCGCCCGGGAGCGGGCTGCCGCCCTGGAGGATCTCGATGCCGCCGTGACTGCCCTGGAGGCCCTGCGGGCCGAGCTGGAGGAAGTGACCTTCCGGGTGGGCCGGGTTCGCTCCCAGATCGACTCCTATGAATCCCAGAGCCGGGATCTGCGCGACGTGATCCGGGAGCGGGCGGTGGACTCCTACATGCACGGGGACGAGCGCGACGTGCTGAGCGCCATCTTCAACCCGGCCGAGGTCCAGCAGTCCATCATCGCCCGCGAGGTGCTCGCCCTGGCCATCGACACCGATTCCGCCTCGCTCGACTCGCTGCTCGCGGTGACGGCCGAGATGGAGCGCCTGCAGGAGGATCTTGCGACCGACACGGCCCGGCTCGAGGAGTTGCGCGTCGAGGCCGACGCGGTCGCGGTCCGGATGAACGAGCTGTTCGCCGAAGCCGATGCCGAGTTCGATCAGGCCGAAGCCGATTACGTGGCCGCCTCAAAGGCACTGGCGGAGCAGCGGGCCCGTGAGGAAGAAGAGCGCCGTCGCGCCGAGGCGGCGCAGCGTCAACGCGACGCCATCCGGGCGGCGCTGGGGTTGCCCTCCGAAGGGGTGCCGATGTCGGTGACTCCGGGCTTCATCTGCCCGGTCGCCGCCCCCTCCATTTTCACCAACAGTTGGGGGGCCCCCCGCTCGGGCGGGCGCAAGCACTCCGGTACCGACATCATGGCCGCCTATCGAGCCCCGGTCGTGGCCGTGGCCGACGGCAGGATCCGGCTGGCGTTCACCCCGCTGGGCGGGAATGTCGTGTACTTGAGCGCCGATCACGGAGTCGAGTACTTCTACGCACATCTGGACGGATACGCCCCAGAGATCACCAGCGGCATGCGGGTATCCCGCGGCATGCTGCTCGGCTACAACGGGGACACGGGCAATGCCTATGCCGGCGCCTACCACGTCCATTTCGGGATGCGCCCCGGTGACATCATCAACGTGAACCCCTACCCTACGTTGCGGGCCGTGTGCCCCTGACGGGTCTTCCCATCCTCTACGCTCCATTCTGTGACTGAGATCAAGCGCCGCCGCATCGACCAGATTCAGGACTCGGACTTCCTCCAGGACCTGGAGGGGATGCCGCACGATGTGCTCCGGGCCCGCCGGGCGATGTGCGACGACCTCGACCTCGAGTACTCCTACTACCGCCGGATGCTCCACGGCCGGATGGATCTCCTCGCCTTCGAGCTGCGGCGCCGGGCCGGCGATGAGGACCAGACCCTGCTCGAGGCCCTGCCCCGGATCCTGGCCGGGGGCGCCTATTCCTCGACGGCGCGTCCTCCCAATCACGCCGTGAGCGTGGAGGCTCCCGATCTCCCGACGTCGGGCCACCGCCTCATCGACCGGGCACTGCAGAGCGACTTCCTCGCCCGGCTCGGCGACTTCTCCGACGAGGAGTTGTTGGAGACCCAGCGCTTCCTCGTGGAGTTGGAGCCCGAGGTCTCGATGCACCGCCGCCTGGTTCATGCGGCTCACGATCGGCTCGAGGCCGAACTGACCCGTCGCTATCGGGAGGGCCTGGCCGACCCCGGTGAGTCACTGGTCCGAGAGTGATCATCGGCTGTGTCCGCAGCGGTCTCGTCGAGGCCGTGCATCCTGTGGCCGTGGCCGCAGTCGACGCCGCAGGCACCGTGGTGGCGGCATCCGGCGATGTCATCGGCCGGGAGTTCTTCCTGCGTTCGGCGATCAAGTCGATTCAGGCCGCGGTGTCCCAACGCAAGGGTGCCGTCCTCGGCCTGGAGCAACTGGCGGTGGCTGCGTCCAGCCACAGTGCCTTTCCGGTGCACGTCGCCTACGTCGAGCAGATGCTGCTCGAGGTGGGCCTCGAGGCGGGGCACCTCCGTTGTCCTCCCGATCACCCCAGTTCCGGGGATGCCGAGGTGTTGTGGGCGCGACGCGGCCGGTCGGAGCCCGAGCGGATCTTCCATAACTGCTCGGGCAAGCATGCCGCCATGCTGCGCGCCTGTGTCGCCAACGATTGGTCGCTCGAATACACCGCCCTCGATCACCCGCTGCAGGAGGCGGTGATCGAGGCGGTCGAAGACGCTACGAGGCGTCCCGTGACGCCCACCGGGATCGACGGTTGCGGGGTGCCGACGCTGCGCAGTGACGTCACCGGACTGGCCCGGGCCTTTGCGCGCATCGCCACCGATCCGGACCTGGCCGAGGTGCGCACGGCGGCGATGCGCTACACCGCTCTCACCCGCGACGGCGAGCGTCCGGAGACCGTCATCGCCCGGTGGCTCCCGACCGTCGTCAAGGGCGGCGCCATGGGATGTGTCGGGGTGGCCTGGACCGAGGGCGGCATGGGGCTCGCAGCCAAGTCGTGGACGGGCGACGGCGCCGCCGCCGACGTCGCGGTCCTCACCCTGATGGAGGAGTTGGGTCTTGTCCCGAGCCACCCGCGGTCTCAACTCGCCGGACTGTTCGCCCCCGAGGTCCTTGGCGGGGGATCTCCGGTAGGCCATCTCGCGGTGATCGAGAGATGAGCGGCTGGGAAGCCCTCGCCGGGCTCGATGCGGTGGCCCCTCACACCGGGCCGTTTCCCCACGTCGGCTTTCTGGCGGCGTGGTGGCGCCATCGCGGTGCCGGAACGCTGCTGCCAATTCGGGCCGGGGCCGGGGCGATGGCGTTGGTCGTCGCCGATGGCACCGCCGCGCTCGCCGGCGAGCCGGGGCTCACCGACTATCACTCGCCGCTCGGATCGGACCTCGACGGCGTGGCGGCCGCCGTGCGTGAGTCGCTGCCTCCGGGAACGCGGCTCGCTCTCGACTCGCTGCCCCTGGAGGCGGCGGAGCCGCTGATGAAACAATTCGCCGCCGTTGGCGTTTCACTCACGATGCGCCCGCACGACGCCACGATGATCCTCCACCTGCCCGGTGACTCCGACACCTACCTGGGAACCCTCGACAGCAAGCAGCGCCACGAGGTGCGGCGCAAGCGGCGTCGCTTCGAGGAGCAGGCCGGGGCCCCGGCGCTGCGCCGCGATGCGGAGGCACTCGCCGGGTTCGCCGCGATGCACCGGGCCGCCTCGGGCGCCAAGGGTGGCTTCATGACGGCCGAGATGGAGCACTTCTTCGGTTCGCTGGTGGACGAGGCCGGCGCCGTGGTCGACGTGCTGTGCGATGGTGACGGCGCCACGGTGGGCGCGGCCTTCGGGTTCGAGGACGCCGACACCTACTACCTCTACAACTCGGCATTCCATCCGGATCGCGCCGCGCTGTCGCCGGGGATCGTTCTGGTCATCGCGCTGATCGATGCCGCCCTCGCTGGCGGCAGGCGTCGTTTGGACTTTCTCAAGGGACCCGAGGACTACAAGGTTCGCCTCGGCGCGGTGACCCGCCCGCTGTTTGTACTCGAGGGGGAGCTGTGATTCGCCGGGTCGCCTTCCTCAGCATCCACTCGTCGCCGCTGGCGCTTCCCGGGACCGGGGACGCCGGAGGCATGAACGTCTACATCGACTCGCTGGCTCGCACCCTGGCAGGCCGCGGGATCGGGGTCGACGTGTTCACTCGCCGCGCCGAGGACGACACCCCGGCAGAGACCGAAGTGGTTCCGGGCTACTGCGTGGTCCAGGTGGACGCCAGCGGGGCGGATCGCGCCGATCTGGTCGCCGCGTACGCCGA
>Ga0154817_1138_pt2 | contig 11104 bp, 11 predicted proteins | sample Rifle2008BG16ft_FD_105825 | JGI IMG/M metagenome (GOLD analysis project Ga0154817, IMG submission 105825) | Actinobacteria bacterium RBG_16_67_15
GGGGCGGGCGGGGCTCCTCGCCACTCTCACCTTCGGGCGAGGGCTCGGCGCCGGCGAGGTCCAGGCTGACCTTGCCCCGATCGTCGATCTCGCGCACCACCACCTGGATTTTGTCTCCCAGGTTGAAGACGTCTTCGACGTTCTCGATGCGCTTGCCGCCACCCATCTTGGAGATGTGGAGCAGGCCATCGCGACCGGGAAGGATGTTGACGAAGGCGCCGAACTTGGTGATGTTCACCACCTCGCCCTCGTACTCCTTGCCCACCTCGGCCTCGGGCGGGAATGCGATGCTGAGCACCCAGTCCTTGGCCTTGCGCAGGGCATCGCCATCGGCGGCGCCGATGCGCACGGTGCCGTCGTCCTCGATCTCGAGGGTGGCTCCCGTCTTCTCTTCGATCTCGCGGATCACCTTGCCCTTCGGTCCGATGATCTCGCCCAGTTTGTCCTTGGGCACGACCACGGCTTCGATGCGCGGGGCGATCGGGTTGAGATCGGCGCGGGGGGCGGCGATCACGTCGGCCATCTTGCCGAGGATGAACAGGCGCGCCTCCCGAGCCTGATCGAGCGCCGCCGCGAGCACCTCGGCCGGCAGCCCTTCGATCTTGGTGTCCAGCTGCAGCGCCGTGATGACGTCTGCGGTGCCGGCCACCTTGAAGTCCATGTCGCCGAGGGCATCCTCGGCGCCGAGGATGTCGGTGAGGGTGACAAAGCCACCGTCATGGGCGACGAGGCCCATCGCCACTCCGGCTACCGGGGCCATGATCGGCACCCCGCAGTCCATGAGCGACAGGCTCGAACCACACACCGAGGCCATCGAAGACGACCCGTTGGAGGCCAGAACCTCCGACACGAGCCGGAAGGCATAGGGGAACTCGTCGGCCGTCGGGATCACCGGCAGCAACGCCTTCTCCGCCAGGGCGCCGTGGCCGATCTCGCGGCGCTTGGGCCCCCGCATGAACCCCACCTCACCGGTCGAGAACGGCGGGAAGTTGTAGTGGTGCATGTATCGCTTCGACTCCTCGACACCGATCGTGTCGAGCATCTGCTCCATGCGGAGCATGCCGATCGTGGTGACGTTGAGCACTTGGGTTTCCCCACGCTGGAACAGGCCCGAGCCGTGGGCTCGCGGCACCAGGCCGACCTCGATCGAGATCGGACGAACGTCGCGAACGCCGCGGCCGTCGAGGCGAATCCCTTCCTTGACGACACGCTCGCGCATCGCCTTCTTCATCACCGAGCGGAAGGCCCGGGTGGCAGCTGTGAGGTCGGCGTGATCCGGCGTGATCGCCAGCGCGGCCAGGGTGGCGGCGAGCGCCTCCTCCTCGGCCGTGTTGCGTTCCTGTTTGCCGGCGATCTTCACCACCGCAGCCACCTTGGACTTGGCGGCGGCCTCGACCTTGGCATACAACTCGGCGGAATAGTCCTCCACCAGTGGCCATTCGATGGCCGGGATCTCCAGCTGCTGGCGCAACGCCAGCTGAGCGTCGATCAGCGCGGCCAGATAGGCCTTGGACTCCTCGAGGCCCCGGGCCACGGCCGCTTCGTTGGTGGGCGCCTGCCCACCGGCGATGAGACGCAGGCCGTTCTCGGTGGCGCCGGCCTCGACCATCACGATGTCGACGGTGCCCTGGTCGTTGCGCCTACCCGCCACGACCAGCTCGAAGACCGATTCGGCCAGCTGCTCGTAGGACGGCATCGGGATCCACTCACCGTTGGAGTAGCCGAGGCGCACCCCGGCGATGGGTCCCTCGAATGGGATCGGGCTCACCATCAGCGCGGCGGACGCCGCATTGAGGGCGATGACGTCGTACGGCTGGATCTCGTCTGCGGAGATCACCGTGGCGACGACGTGGGTCTCGCAGCGGTATCCGTCGCGGAACGACGGACGCAGCGGGCGATCGACCAGACGGGCCGACAGGATGGCCCTCTCGGTGGGACGACCCTCGCGGCGGAAGAACGAGCCGGGGATCTTGCCCACGGCATACATGCGCTCCTCGACGTCGACGGTGAGGGGGAAGAAATCGACTCCCTCCCGTATCTTGCGGTTGGCGACTGCGGTGGCGAGCACCTCGGTGTCACCGACCTTGGCGATCACGGCGCCGTCGGCCTGAAGGGCCAACTTCCCCGTGGTGAATACGAACTCGACGGCACCGACGGCGCCGCGTGACGAGTATTCGGACATGTTCTCTCTCTTTTTCTCGAGGGAGCCCCACGCCCGTCAATTACCAGTTGTCAGCCCTCGGCCCGGGCCGAGGAATGGCAACTAGCAACTGACGAGAGGGCTCCCGCTTCGTGTTGCCCTCCATGACAGCACGAAAGACGATCTGAGGATCGTCTTTCCGTCAGCGCCGCAGGCCGTGGCGTGCGATGACGCTGCGGTACCGCTCGACATCCTGGTCCTCCAGGTAGTCGAGCAGGCGGCGGCGACGGCCGACCATCATCAGCAGCCCACGACGACCATGGTGGTCCTTGACGTGGGTCTTCAGGTGCTCGGTGAGCTGATTGATCCGCTCGGTGAGCAACGCGATCTGGACCTCGGGCGAACCCGTGTCCGTGCCGTGGGAGCCATGCTCCGCGATGATGGTCTTGGTGTCTTTCATGGAAAACCCGGAGGCAGAACGCACTCCGGCCGTCGAAGAGTAGCAGACCCGCCTGCCCAACCGCCAACCGTGGGCTCAAACGGCCCGTGCCAGCGGCGAGCGGGCCCGAGCCCGCAGCGGGCGAAACACCATCGCCGCCGGCTTCTTGCCGAGCTCGCAGCTGCCGGGCCGCCACATCTCCGCCACCAGGCAACGCGCCACGGCCGGGTCGGACAGGACCGCTTCGTGAGCCTGGCTCAACCGGCCGAACAGTCGCAGCGGGTTGCGCAGCAGCTGGCCCCACGGCCCAGGCCCGTTGTCCGGGGCATCGACAACTCGCAAGCCCTCCGGATGGTCCCCGAAGCTGGTGAGGCCTGCCCGGGGATTGCGCACCACGATGACTTCGACACCCGAAGCCTCGCCGAGATGATCCCGGGCATCGCGGCACCAGAACCAGATGAGTGAGCAGTCGACCGGGTCGTAGCCGCCATCATCGGGTATCAGTCTCGCCACCCGGCCGATGCTCTGCAGGGTGCCGTGGATACCGCGGGCCATCGGTGGATCGAGCAGCATGGCTCCGGTGACGCCGGGGTTGGGACGGGGTGCCCCGCGGTCCCAAGCCGCCACCAATTCGGCGATCACAGCGCTCCCCTTGCTGAATCCGACGAGCCAGACGGGGCGCTCCCCGTCCGAGACACCGGCAAGGTACGCGTTGAGGGACGAGGCCGATCGATCCGTCGGCGCCAGTGCTGCGGCGCGTTTGACATCGGTGTCGCCCGTCACCCACCGATAGTCGAAGTAGCGGGCGTCCTCGGGTTCGAGGCCCATCTCCTCCACGAACTCCGCGTACACCTCCTCGCCCGGGCCCTGCCCGTGACCGGGGAGGAACACCACCAGGGTGTCCTCGGGAGGTCGCAGACCCAACGCGGACCCGGGACGCTGCGCTGCCAATGCCGCGGCGGCAGCCGCCAGGCCGAGCAGGACCGCCTCGAGCGGCCATTCCGGATCGGGCTCCTCGGGAGGTTCCGGTGCGGGGACCTCCGGAGGAGGCTGCGGCGCCGGCTCGGACTCATCCCCGGGAGCAAGGCCCAGTCCCGGGCCGACGGCGAGGACTCCCACCAGCACGATTCCGGCGAGCACGAGGGCTCCTCTCCGGGGGGTGCGGGGACACCAACCTGCCCCGGCATCAGGCCCGGGTCAAGACCCTTGTCTCCCCAGTGCGACCCTTATCGCGGAGTCGGAGGCGTCGGCCGGAATCCGGGCAACAAAGCGCACCCGGAACTCGGCGCCGTCGAATCCGGGATCGGCACCCAGCAGACGCACGCCCACGCCTCCATCGACGTCCACCGCGGCAGGCAGCGCCTCGCCGGCGTCCCGACCCACGAGTGCGGCATAGGTCCCGGGCGCAGGCAACGCCCTCCCCGGTGGGATCTGCGCCACCAGACCCGCGCCATGGCGGCGAGCCGTCCCGCGCACCTCGTGGGGCCGCTCCAACTCGGCGGCGACCGCCCCCACCTCACCCGCGGCGATCATCGCCCGCAGCGCGCGTGATGACGCGGGACGGCCGCCGTCGACCAGGGGCAAGACGACCGTCTCGAAGCCGTGCGACTCTCCCAGCAGGCGCAGTGCCGCCACGTCGCCCGACCGATCCCTCCCGAATCGGAAGTCCTCGCCGGCCAACACCACCCGCGCCGCCAGGGTGTCTGCAAGCAACCCGACTGCGAACTCTGCAGCACTCCAGTTGCGCGTGGCGGCGTCGAATGCCACCACAGCCACCAGCTCGATCCCGAGGCCTCCCAGCAGTTCGATGCGTTGCTCGACGTCGGTGAGCATCGCCGGGGCCCGATCCGGAGCCACCACCGCCAACGGATGGGGATCGAAGGTGACCACCCCCGGGATCAGTCCCTGTTCGCCGGCGCGGCGACACAACGCACCGAGCACGGCGCGGTGCCCCGAGTGCATCCCGTCGAACACGCCCACAGCAAGCGCGGTCGGCTCGGACATCCGCAGCCACGACCGGGCGTCACCCCGCAGCACCCTCATCCCATCACCACCTCGGCGACGGCGCGACGGCCGTCGCCCCGGTACACGCCGAGCAGCTCCCCGGCGGCATCGAGCACCCGGCACGACCCCTGGACTGCAGCCAACGGGCCGGCGGCGAACGTGGCGCCATTGTGGACACCGAGGGCGGTCGCGGCATCGACCGTCACCCCCGGAAGGTGGGACAGTCCGAGCGCGGGCGGCACCACCACCGCATCGAGCGTTCCCGCGGCTGCGGCTTCTTCCAGCGCGGCGACGGTATGCGCTCCTTCCACACGGTGCGGACCGATGGCGGTGCGGCGGAGTGCGGAGAGATGCGCCCGGCCTCCGAGCGCCCGGGCCATGTCGTCGGCGAGCACGCGGATGTAGGTCCCCGATCCGCAGGTCACCCTGAAGGAGACTTCGGGGTAGATCCCCGGAGACACCTCGAGGATATCGAGGCTGTGGATCTCGACCGGACGCGCCGGTCGATCCACCTCGAGACCGGCGCGGGCCAACTGGTAGAGGCGGCGTCCCTCGACCTTGATCGCCGAAACCATCGGCGGCACCTGAGGGATCACGCCGAGAAAGCGCCTGGACACATCACGCAGCTCTGCTTCGCCGAACCGCATCTCCTCGCAGGTCAGGATCGCACCATCGGCATCGAGGCTGTCGGTCGCCACCCCGAAGACCGCCGTGGCCTCATAGGTCTTGGCCGACTCCTGCACGAATCGCAGCAACCGCGTGGCGCGGCCCAGGGCGATGACGAGCAGGCCGGTGGCCATGGGGTCGAGGGTCCCGGCGTGACCGATGCGCCGGATCCCGAAGATCCGACGACACCGGCCCACGACGTCGTGGGAGGTCCACCCTCCGGGCTTGTCGACGAGCACGAAGCCCTCAGCCACGCAGTCCCTTCCGAATCACGTCGAGCACCGCGGCGGGTTCGGCGACCAGGGTGAATCCGGCGGCATTGTGGTGGCCACCTCCACCGTTGGCCTCGGCGATGGCACCGACGTCGGCGGCGCCCCGGGAACGCAGACTGACCTTCCATCCCTGCGAGGTCTCCTTGAGCAGGGCCGCCACCCCGGCCTCGCGAGCGATGCGCAGGTCGTCGATGAGCCCGTCGAGGTCTGCCCAGGCCGCTCCGGATCCGGCGACGTCGGCCTCCTCCACCCACGACCACACCAGGCCCAGGTCGGCCTCGAGCGTCGCCCGGGCCAGCATCAGGGATGCCACCCGCAGGTATCCGAACGGCACCGCCTCGTACACGGCCTGGCCGATCACCTCGGGGCGCACCCCGGCATCGACCAGGCGGCCGGCGATCCGGAGCACCTCACCGGTGGTGGCCGAGTACTGGAACCGGCCGGTGTCGGTGACGATGGCGGTCATCAGGCATTGCGCGGTGACGGTGTCGATCTCCCAACCCAAGGCATCGAGCAGGGCAACCGTGAGTTGACCGGACGCTGCCGCGGTGGGATCCACCACGAGCACGTCGCCGAACTCGCCGCTGGTCGACTTGTGGTGGTCCACCACCACGAGGACCCTGGCGGCGGCGGCACTGGCCGCGAGCTCGCCGAGCCGATCGGCGGACCCGGCATCGAACACCACCATGCACTCGGGTGCGGCGGGAAAGAGGTCCGGCGGGACCAGCGGACTGGTATCGAGGAACTGCAGCGTTCCCGGCACGCGGAAGGGCTCGCCGAAGGAGACCACCGCCTCGTGGCCGGCGCCACGGGCGGCGTGGGCCAGGGCGAGGGCCGAGCCGAGGGCATCGCCGTCCGGGGAGACGTGGCATGAGATCGCCAGCGACTTCGCCCCGGCGATCGCTTCAGCCGCCTTCCGCAGGCTCTGGGTCAGATCCGCCATCCCCCTCCTCTCCCAACCGGCGCAGCAGTTCCTCCATGCGAAAACCGCGGTCGATGGACTCGTCGAATTCGAACACCAGGTCCGGAAGGTACTTGAGACGGACCCGATCGCCCACTGCACCGCGGATGCGCGGCTTGGCGCGGCGCAGTGCTGCCGCCGTCGACTCGTGCTGCTCGGCGTCGCCCAGGACGGAGTAATACACCCGGGCTGCCCTCAGATCGGGGGCGGTATCGACCCCGGTGATGGTCACGAAGCCGAGCCCGGGATCCTTGAGGCGGGACACCTCGTCGGCGATCACCTCGCGCAGGCTCTCGTTGACCCGGCGCATCCACGACCCGCGGCTCATGACTCCTCCAGATGGCTCACGGTGATGCCGACCACCTCGACTCGGGGATCGGAGTAGGCAACCCGCTTGACCGACTCGATGATCTCGATCAGGCGCCCCGCCTGTGGGGCCACCACCGCCACTCCTACCGCGGCGAGTTGCCAGGAGTCCTGGTGATCGATCTCGGCGACCGACAGGTGCATCTTTTCGAGCCTGGCCAACAGTGGCCGGAGCACGGCGCGCTTCGACTTCAGCGACTGCGACTCGTTGATGTGGAGATCGATCCGAATGGCGGCGGCGTGTAGTGATGACACTGGTCACCCGTCGCCCGTCGCCCGTCGCCCGTCGCCGGCAGGAAGGAAGCCAGATGGCTCGCCCATGGTGACCATCTTCCTTTCTGCTGGTGGCCGGAACCCGGAACCCGGCACCCGGAACCCGGCACCCTACGTCCGCGCCACCTCGCGCACTTCGTACGCCTCGATCACGTCCCGCTCCTTGATGTCACGGAAGCTCTCGAAGGCGATGCCGCACTCGAACCCGGCGGCAACGCTGCGAACGTCGTCCTTGAACCGGCGCACCGAGGCGATGACGCCGTCATGGACCACGACGCCGTTGCGAACGAGACGCACCTTGGCGCCGCGCACGATCTCGCCCTCTGTGACGTAGCAGCCGGCGATGGTGCCATACCGCGGAGCCCGGAAGATGGCCCGTACCTCCGCCGACCCGAGAATGGTCTCGACCTCAGAGGGAGCGAGCCGACCCACCAGAATCGCTTCGATGTCATCGAGCAACTCGTAGATGATGCGGTAGGTGCGAATGTCGATGCCGGCCTTCTCTGCCGCCTTGCGCGCCTTGGCGTCGGGACGGACGTTGAACCCGAAGACGATCGACCCGGTGGTTTCGGCCAAGAGCACGTCGTTCTCGGTGATGCCGCCCACCGCGGTGTGCACGATGGTGATGCTCCCGGCCTCGCGCCGGATCTTGACGACGGCTTCGCGAATCGCCTCCAGGGAGCCCTGGGCATCGGCCTTGACGATGATCGGCAACTCGGCGTCGTCGGCGGTCCGCAGATCCTCGAGCAGGGCGGTGAGCCGCTGCGCCGCCGAAGGGGTGACCAACTCCTCGACCCGCATGGCATCCTGGCGTTGCACGGCGAGCACCCGGGCGGCACGATCGTCCTCGGCCGCCTCGAAGAAGTCGCCGGCCTGAGGCACATCGTCCCATCCCATGATCAGGACCGGCGAACTCGGACCGGCCACTGCGACGGCCTCCCCGCGCTCGTCGAACATGGCGCGAACCCGGCCCGCCACGGCGCCGGCCACGATGGCGTCGCCGCGATGGAGCGTGCCGCGCTGCACGATCACCGTGGCCACCGGACCGCGACCGGTTTCGAGCTGAGCCTCGATGACCGTCCCCGATGCCGGGACCGCAGGATTGGCGGAGTAGTTCTCCAACTCGGCGATCAGGTCGAGATACTCGAGCAGGCGATCGATGCCGGTGCCGGTGAGACCCGACACCTCCACGCTGATGATGTCGCCGCCGAGTGCCTCGACCACCAGGCCGTGCTCGGTGAGCTGGGCTCGCACGTTGTGGGGGTTGGCCGCGGGAAGGTCCATCTTGTTGATCGCCACGACTATCGGCACCCCGGCGGCCCGGGCATGGTTGATCGCCTCGACGGTCTGGGGCATGACACCGTCGTTGGCCGCGACGACGAGCACAACGATGTCGGTGATCTCGGCACCCCGGGCACGCAGCGAGGTGAACGCCTCGTGGCCCGGGGTGTCGATGAAGGTGATCCGGTGGTCCCCTACCTGGGCCTGATAGGCACCGATGTGCTGGGTGATTCCCCCGGCCTCTCCCGCGACCACGTTGGCGCGGCGGATCGTGTCGAGGAGTTGGGTCTTGCCGTGGTCGACGTGCCCCATGACGGTGACCACGGGGGGACGACGCACCAGAGTGGCGGCGGCATCGCCAAAGTCGCGCTTGCGCTTCGTGGTCGGGGCCGGCGGTGCGGGCTCGACCACCGCCGCCTTGGCGATCGTGATGTCGTACCCCATCGCCTCGCCAACTGCGGGCAGCAAGTCGGTCGGGACCGGCTGGGGGGCACCCGCCATCCGGCCGCGGGTGACCAGCTCGCGCACGATCAGACCGACGGGACGGCGGATCAGGTCGGAGAGCTCCTGGACGGTGATCCCCTCGGGGACGGTCACCGCCCGCCGCGGCTGGGGGGCTTCGGGTTCGGCGCCACGGCGGTGATCGCGACCCTTCCCCTTGGCCTTGGGAGCCTCTTCTTCTTCCTCCTCCTCGACCAGGTTGGCCGGTACTTCGGGGACGATGACCACCGGTACCCCGGCTTCCACGGCGACGGCGGCCGGCGGCGGAGGGGCCTTCTCCTCGTCGTAGGAGAGCCGCACCAGGGCGGCGTCGTCGTCGCTGATGCCGCTCGAGGCGGTCTTCGCTTCGATTCCGAGCTCATGCACGCGCGCCAGCAGGTCCTTGGACTCGAGGCCCAGGTCGCGGGCTAGTTCGTAGACGCGCATGCATTCCTCACAGGGGTGGGACAGACCATTGTGCCACGGCCGCGAACGGGGCTAAGCCCCGGGCGTCGGCTCCGCTTCGGGCTGGGTCACGGGCTCGGCCACGCCACCGGGCTCCGCAACCGGAACCGCAGGCACGGTGGCGGCCCGCGCCGTGGGGGCAGCAGCACCGGGTTCCTCGGGCGGGGTCTCAGGGCGGATGTCGATGCGATAGCCGCTGAGCCGGGCGGCAAGGCGCGCGTTCTGGCCCTCCTTCCCGATCGCCAGCGACAGCTGGTGGTCGGGGACGATGACCGTCGCCTCTTTCTTGTCGTCGTCGAGGATCACCTGGCGGACCTTGGCCGGACTGAGCGCCTCGGCGATGAACTGCTTCAGGTCGGCGCGGAACTCCACGATGTCGACCTTCTCACCCCGCAGCTCGTTGACAACCTGGCGCACCCTGGCGCCGCGGGCGCCGACGCAGGCTCCGATGGGATCCACATTGGGGTCGTTCGAGGCCACCGCGATCTTGGTGCGGTGGCCGGCATCGCGGGCGATCGCCTTGATCTCGACGATGCCTTCGACCAGCTCGGGCACCTCGAGCTCGAACAGACGACGGATGAAATCGGGGTGGCTGCGGCTCACCACGATCTGGGGGCCCTTGGCCTCCTCGCCGCGCACCTCGATGATCAGGGCCTTGACGCGGGCGCCGCGCTCCAGGCGCTCGTAGGGGATCTTCTCACCGAACGGCATCACGGCCTCGGCGTTGCCCAGGTCCAGGATCACCGTGCGGTGATCGGACTGCTGGACGATCCCGGTGACCAGATCGCCGTCGCGTCCCTCGTACAGGTCGAACACCTGGGCACGCTTCGCATCGCGCAGGCGCTGCAGAATCACCTGTTTGGCGGTCTGGGCACCGATGCGGCCGAACTCACTCGGGGTGTCCTCCCACTCGCGCGTGACATTGCCGTCCTCGTCGAGTTCCTGCCCGTAGACCTTGATCTCGCCAGTGTCCTGGTCGATCGTGACGCGCGCCTCTTCGGCAGCGCCCGGACTGCGCTTGTACGCCGACACCAGGGCATTGGCGAGGGCGTCGAGAATGGTCTCCTTCGAGACACCCTTCTCGCGCTCCAGGATGTCGAGCTCCTCCATGAAGGACTCGTTCATTTCGCACCTCGCTTCCCCGGCTTGGGAGCCTTCTCCCAGCTGAAGACCGTGCGCGCCTCGGTGACGTGGTCGAACGGAATGGGGCGATCGGTGCCGTCGACGGTGACCAGCACGTCGCCCTCCCCGACCGACGACAGAATGCCGCGATGACTGCGGGATCCGGCCACCTCGGCCCGGGTCTTCACGATGACCTCGCGGCCGACCGCCTTGCGGAACTGGGAGGGTCGGCGCAACGGCCGCTCCAGCCCCGGCGAGGAGACCTCCAGGGTATAGGACGCCCCGATCAAATCCGTGTCCTCGAGGATGCGGGAGAGGCCGCGCGACAGGTCGGCGATGCGGTCCAGGTCGATTCCACCGGGGGAATCGACGGTGACGCGCACCAGCCGGCCGGCGCCAGCGCCAGCCAGTTCGAGGTCGTCGAGCTCGACGCCTTCGGCCTCGAGCCACGGCTCCAGGAGATCCCAGAGCCGGCGATCCACGTCACCCATCACCTGCTCCTCAACAAAAAAGTGGGCGGGCGCCCACTTTCCAGCGTCCTCGATTGACGACGGCATTATACCGAACCAAAGGCGCTGTCGGCAGAGCCCGCTACCCGCTACCCGCTACCCGCTACCCGCCAGAACCCGTCGCCC
>Ga0154817_1085_pt1 | contig 10986 bp, 11 predicted proteins | sample Rifle2008BG16ft_FD_105825 | JGI IMG/M metagenome (GOLD analysis project Ga0154817, IMG submission 105825) | Actinobacteria bacterium RBG_16_67_15
GCCACATTGGCGATGCGTCCGGCATCACCCACGGAGGTGCCGCCGTACTTCTGCACGACGAGGGACATAGGGGAGGAAGTGTAGGAAGGAGCGGTCAGCGGTCAGCGGTCAGTCAGAACGGGCGACGGGCGACGGGCGACGGGCATACCATCCCCTCCATGTTGCGTCGCTTCTCGACCGCGGCCCTGGCCGGCCTGCTCCTCGTCGCCGCCTGTGGAGACGACGGCACCGCCTCGCCGCCCGTCACCGCGGTGCAATACGAGGTGTTCCGCGCCAAGCCTACGGCGTGTGGTGCCGTGGCCCCAGATCAGGCGGTGGAGATGACCTTTGCGGGCCCTGACGATCTCGCCCTCCCGGACGACGTGGGAGCCACCCTCCACACGTCGTGCGGAGCCATTTCCATCGAGTTCTATCCAGAGCTCGCTCCGGCCACCGTGAATTCATTCGCGTTCCTGGCCGAGCAGGGGTACTTCGATGGCACCGTTGCCCACAGGATCGTCGAGGGATTCGTGGTGCAAATGGGTGACCCTACGGCCACAGGTCGTGGCAACCCCGGGTACCGCATCCCCGACGAGCTTCCCGCCAGCGACTACAGCTACAGCAAGTGGGTGGTCGCCATGGCAAACGGCGGGCCCAACACCGGGGGAAGTCAGTTCTTCATCGTCTTGGACGACATCGACCTGGACCCGGATTACACCGTATTCGGCGTTGTGATCTCAGGCTTCGATGCTCTCGAAGCCATCGCTGCCATACCGGTCGGCATCAACCCCGATACCCTCGAACGGTCAGTGCCTCTTGAGGCGCTGTATATCGAGTCGGTCTCGATCGAACGTTGAGCGTCGACCTCCACCTCCATTCGCGCTATTCGGACGGCACGGCCGAACCTGCTGAGTTGGTGGAGATGGCGATCGCCGCCGGACTCAGCGCCGTCGCTCTCACCGACCACGACGGGTTCGAGGGAATCGAACAGGCCCGCGCCGCCGCCGCGGGAAGGATTCGCTTCATCCCCGGGATCGAGCTTTCGGTCGACTGGCCCGGGCCGGGGTTGCACCTACTCGCCTGGTGGGTAGAGCCGGGATCGCCCCTCGATCTCGAGTTGGAGGAGGTGCGACAGAGCCGTGCCGAACGCAACCTGGCGATGATCGCCGCGCTGAACGAGCTGGGGCATCCGGTGACCCTCGAACAGGTCATGAAGATCTCGGAGAAGGGCGTGGTGGGAAGGCCGCATCTCGCCCAGGCACTCCTCGAGTTGGGGGTGGTGGAGACCGAGGGCCAGGCGTTTGCCGAGTACCTCGCCTCGGGCCGGCCCGCCTACCGCAGCCGGAAACGGTTCTCGCTGGGGCGCGCCGTCGAGTTGGTGGGCGTCTCGGGTGGGGTGACTGCGGTCGCCCATCCCCACACCGTCGCCGACAACGCCGAGGAGTTCGCCGCCGCCTTCGACCGGTTCGCCGCGCTCGGCATCACCGGTGTCGAGTGCTGGTACTCCGAGTATCCGCTGGGCCAGCGCTTCGCCCTGGCCGAGATGGCCGCCCGCCGCGGGTTGGTGGCGACCGGAGGCAGCGACTACCACGGCAGCCACAAACCCGGCATCGAAGTCGGCACCGGCCGCGGCGACCTGACGGTGCCCGATGAGGTGGTGGAAGCCCTAGAAGCAAGGCGGCCCTGAGGAAGGTGTCAGGTGTCAGATCTCAGATATCAGGCTGGATCCGGAGGTTGAGCTGGCTAGCCACGATGGCTCAGTGGAACCTCGGGCAACGGCTTCAGGCCTGATGCCTGACATCTGACATCTGATATATCTCTCTCAGGGACTAGTCCCTACCCGCCGATACTTGGCCCGTGCCTAGTTTGCGCGCGCTGCTCAACCGACTCGAAGCCCCCCTGGACTACGGGGAGATTCGACCTTGGGTCCAGCGGATTCGAGGGGGCGGTGCGGTTGTCGTTGTGGTGGCCTGCGCCGTGGCCGTCGCCGCCGGATACCCCGCGGCCACTCTCCCGGGAGCGGCGGCAGCAGTCGTGGCCGTGCACGCCTTTGCCAGGGGACGCCGGGCCGGATCTCCCACGGAGTCGCTCCTGCTGGATGCCATTGGCCTCGTCGTTGGCTTCTCCCAGATCGCTCACATCGACCTCGTGCTGGTCGCGGCCGCGGCGTATCTCATCAGCGCCGGTATGACCTTTGGTGGGGCCAAGACAGCGGTGGCTGTGACGGCAGGTTTCGGAGCCGCCCTTGCCGTCCGGGAGTTACTTGGCCCGGCGCCAACCGAAACGTCGGCAACCGCGCCGGTGCTCTGGCTCGCAGTGGTTACCCTGCTCGGTGGGGTTGTGGTCTCGCTACTGGTGTCCGCGTCTGCCGTCGCCACTGCCCGCCAGCGCCAGGAGCAGGCTCTGGTGGCGGAGCGGCGTGCCGCGGAGATCAAGACCGAGTTCGTGTCGATGGTGACCCATGAGCTGCGGACCCCGCTCACCAACATCGCCGGTTTCGCCATCACGATGCGCGACACGTGGGCCGATCTCTCCGCGGAAGAGGCGGATGAATTCCTGCGGATCATCGTGGGTGAGGCCGAGCTTCTCGCCAACCTCGTGGAAGACGTGCTCGCCATCCCCCGTCTCGAGGCCGGCCGCCTGCTCGTCGAGGCCACCGACTTCCAGCTGCAGCCTGCGGCCTTCCGAATCACCGACCTGATCTTCCCGGCGGGCGGTGATCGCTCGGCCTCGGTGGCACTGAGCGGAAGGGTGCGGGTCCACGCCGACCCCAACCGGGTCGAGCAGATCCTCCGCAACCTGCTGGAGAACGCTCGCAAGTACGGAGGCAACGAGATTCGGGTCGACGCCACACCGCGGGACAACGAGTGGGTGATCGTCGTCGCCGACAACGGTCCGGGCGTGCCTCCCGAGCACCGCGATCGGATCTTCGGAGTCTTCGAGCAGGGTTCGGGCGGCGACGCCCGCACCGAGTCGGGATTCGGTCTCGGCCTCGCCGTGGCACGCCATCTCGTCGAGGCAATGGGGGGCCGCATCTGGTACGAGCCGGGGTTCCCGGTCGGGGCCAGGTTCTGTTTCACGCTGCCGGCAGCAGCCGATCGGCCGGGCAACGCCGAAGCGGCGTAGCCGTGGTTACCCGCCATCGCTGCGGTGCGGATGCTCCGCAGGGGTGGCTCGGTGCACCAGCGGGGGCAGCACCTCGCGAGGCTGGCCGGAGGCGACCCACTTTCCCTTGACCGGGCGGAGGGCAGGCACCGCGGCGGCGGCACTTGCCTCTTCTTCGAGGCGGGTCAGTGCGGCCACGATCGCAGCCGCCAGCAAGGGACCGGGGTCGGGTGCGATGTCCATCAATGCACCTCCACCAGCTCGATCAGCACTCCCCCGAGAGTACGCGGGTGGACGAATGCGATCCGATGCCCACCGCCCCCGACCCGCGCCGTGTCGTCGACCAATTCGGCTCCTTCGGCGCGGAGGTGCTCGAGCGCCGCATCGATGTCCGCCACCTGGATGGCGAGGTGGTGCAGGCCTTCACCACGCTTGTCGAGGAACCGTCCCACCGGGGTGTCGGCCTGCAGCGGGGCGAGAACCTGCAGAAAGGAGCCACCGAGGGGGATCATGGCCTCCTCGACGCCTTGCGCCTCGACCGTCTCACGGCTCAGCGGCTCGATCCCAAAGAACTGGGCCAGCGATCGCAGCGTCGCCTCGAGGTCCCGGACCGCAATGGCGGTGTGGTGCAGGTTGATGGGGAGCACCGCGGTGAATCTAGCCACCACACCTATCGGACTCCTCAGGGACCGCCTCGCGACCAGAATCCGCAGATGTTCGAAGACCTGATCGCCGCCAATGCCCGCTACCGCGCCGAGTTCCACGATCCCGGACTGGCCGGCACCGCGGCGAGGGGTCTGGCCGTGCTCACCTGCATCGACTCCCGCATCGCCCCGCTGGCCATGCTGGGACTCGTCCCCGGTGACGCCAAGATCATCCGGAATGCCGGTGCCCGCGTGACCACCGATGCCCTCAGGTCCCTGGTGCTCGCCGTGAACCTTCTGGGAGTCGACCGGATCTGCGTCGTCCCGCACACCGACTGCGCCGTGGCCGGCACCACGGACGCCGAGTTGCGGGATCTGATCAGCAAGACGAGTGGCGGCGACGCCGCTGGGTGGGAGTTCCTCGCCACCCCCGACCAGATGGCCACCCTGCGTCAGGACATCGCCGTCATCGAAGCATGTCCCCTCATCCCCGCACACGTCGTGGTGGGGGGATTCGTCTTCGACGTCCACCACGGCACCCTGACTCCCATGACGGCTGCCTAGACCTCACTCGAGGTCGCGGGGTTCGGCGTGGGGCGGGTTCTCCACGGATCCCTTGTGAGCCTCCCGGCGCAGCCGTCGCGTCTTCCTCTCCGAGAAGTAGATGGCGGCGACCAGGATCGCAGTGATGACACCTAGCGACAGATACGTGTCGATGTGCACCCACGGCGCCAGCACCATCTTCAGCCCTACGAAGACGAGCACCGCACCCAATCCGTGCGAGAGGTAATGGAAGCGGCCCCGGGCGGTGGCGAGCAGGAAGTACATCGCCCGCAAGCCGAGGATGGCAAACGCATTCGAGGCAAACACGAGATATGGCTCGTTCGACACGGCGAGGATCGCCGGCACCGAGTCGACAGCGAATACGACGTCGGTCAACTCGACCACCACCAGAGCCGCCAGCAGCGGGGTGGCGGTGCGACGCGCATTGACCTTGGTGATGAACTTGTGCCCGTCGTAGGACGTGGTGACCGGAATGAACCGCTGCACGAACGCCATCGTCCTCTGCGCACCGGAGCCCTCCTCGGCCCGATGCCGGTAGACCTTGAATCCGGTGTAGACCAGGAAGACACCGAAGAGCACCACGACCCACTCGAACCGGCTGATGATGGCAGTGCCGCCACCGATGAAGAGGGCGCGCAGGACCAGTGCCCCGAAGATGCCCCAGAACAAGACCCGGTGCTGGAACTTGAGCGGGACGCCCATCGTGGTGAACACGATCGACCAGACGAACACGTTGTCGAAGCTCAAGGCACGCTCGATCAGGTAACCGGAGGTGTACTCGCCAAAGGCCCCGGTCCCGAACTCCCAGGCGATGTATCCGCCGAAGAGAAACCCGATCACGATCCAGACGATGGTTTCGGTCAGGGCCTCACGGCCGGATATGTCGTGATCGTCACGGTGCCGGTACAAATCTGTGGCGATCAGGACGACGATGATCACCAGGAGGAGGAGCCAGGCGAAAAGCGAATCGTCGATCGAGACGAAGTTCTCGCGGGTGCTCTCGAGGAAGTACATGGGCGGGACGCATGCTAGGAAGGCCGTGGCTGGGCTGACTTCTGACCGCTCACGGCAACCCGAGAGCAAACGACCGGCACCCTACGAAAGTACCCCCCACCGCCGAGGCTTCGCCTCGTCGGCTCCCCCACAAGGGGGGAGCGATTGAAAGAACCTGTTCTGGCGGGCGACGGGCGACGGGCAGCGGGCGACGGGCGACGGGCGACGGGCGACGGGACGCCACCAACGCCGTAGCATCGCATCGCGACGACGTCTCGAGGAGTTCCCATGCCCACCGTCATCACCGGTTATGCCCGCACTCCCATCGGCCGCTTTGGCGGAGCCTTGCGCCCCCTTTCCGCCGTCGATCTCGGTGGCATCGCCATCGCCGCTGCCCTGGTACGGTCGGGGCTCGCTGCGGACCAGGTGGATGAGGTCCTCTTCGGCCACGTCATCCAGGCGGGGCAGGGCCAGATCACGTCGCGCCAGGCCGCAGTGCGTGGCGGGATCCCGATGACGGTCCCGGCTACCACGATCAACAAGGTGTGCCTCTCCGGGATGACCGCCATCGCCTTCGCCGACAAGGACATCCGTCTCGGGGAGGCCAAGTTCGTCATCGCCGGCGGCATGGAGTCGATGAGCAACGCCCCCTATATCGCCCCGGACGCCCGCTGGGGGGCTCGCCTCGGCAACGTGGAGTTGGTCGATGCGATGAACCACGACGGCCTGTGGTGCGCCTTCGATCGGTGCACGATGGGCGAGTCCTCAGACCACAAGAACGCCGCGCTCGGGATCGGGCGGGAGGAACAGGACGCCTGGTCGGCGGAGAGCCATCGCCGCGCCGCCGCCGCGGTGGACACGGGCCACTTCGCCCACGAGACCACACCGGTGCCGGTGCCGCAGCGCAAGGGCGACCCGGTGATGTTCACCGCCGATGAGGGAATTCGGCGTGACACCACCATTGCCTCCCTCGGCGCGCTGCGACCTGCCTTTTCCAGCAGCGGAACCATCACGGCCGGCAACGCCTCCCAGATCTCCGACGGCGGTGCTGCCCTGGTGATCGCCGACTCGGTGGCGGCCGACGCGGTGGGACTGCCCGTCCTCGCCACCATCCGTGGCTACGGCCAGGTCGGCGGTCCCGATGCCACGCTGCACGATCGCCCCGCCGAGGCCCTTCGGATCGCCCTGAAACGCGCCGGGATGACCCCGGCCGATCTCGATCTGATCGAGATCAACGAGGCATTCGCCGCGGTCGCGCTGTGGTCGGCCCGGACCCTCGGGATCGACCACGACCGGGTCAACGTCCACGGTGGCGCCGTGGCCCTCGGGCACCCGCTCGGCGCCACCGGGGCCCGCATCGTGATCACCCTCATCAATGCCCTGCGCGCTCGGGGTGGCGGCGTGGGCGGCGCCGCGCTGTGCGGCGGCGGCGGACAGGGGGATGCCGTCATCGTCGAGGTCGCCGGTTGATCGAACCGCGACGCAATCTCGCGCTCGACCTGGCGCGCGTCACCGAAGCCGCGGCGATGGCGGCGGGCCGCCATCAAGGCCGGGGCGACAAGGAAGCGGTCGATCGCGCCGCGGTCGATGCGATGCGCCGCATCCTCGCCACGGTCGAGATGGACGGGGTCATCGTCATCGGCGAGGGCGAGAAGGACGCCGCTCCGATGCTGGGCAACGGGGAGCGGGTTGGCAACGGCGATCCACCGCTGATGGATGTCGCCGTGGACCCGGTGGACGGCACCCGCCTCACCGCGGAGGGCGGGCCGGGAGCGCTCGCGGTGATGGCGTTGGCGACCCGCGGTTCGATGCTGGCGCCGGGGCGTCTCGTCTACATGGACAAGATCGCCGTTGGCGAACCGGCGCGCGGTCTGATCGACCTCGACGCCCCCATCCCCCACAATCTGCAGCAGGTGGCCCGGGCCCTTGGCAAGGAAGTGGCCGATCTGACCGCGATCATCCTGGACCGGCCCCGCAACCTGCCCCACATCGAGGCGGTCCGGGCCGCCGGGGCCCGCATCCGCCTGATCCGCGACGGCGACATCTCCGCTGCGATCGCGACCGCGGTCCCCGACAGCGGCATCGACATCCTGCTCGGCATCGGTGGGTCGCCCGAGGCGGTCACCGCCGCCTGCGCCCTGCAGTGCCTGGGCGGCGAGATGCAGACCCGGCTCTGGGCCCGAGACGACTCCGAGCGGCAGTACGCCGCCGACGCCGGGCTCGACCTCGACGGTGTGATCGGGATGCGCGGCCTGGTGGATTCCGACGACGTCTTCTTCTCGGCCACGGGCGTGACGACGGGTGAGCTGCTGGACGGGGTGCGGTACACCGCAGACGGCGCCGAGACCCACACCGTGGTGATGCGGTCGCACACCGGGACGGTGCGGTTCATCAGGGCGTCGCACCGCTTCGACCGCCTCGGCAAGCTCACCGACGCCTACGACCCTCCGCAGTAGGCCCTCACTGGCCGTCGGTCATCGCGTCCAGCCAGGCGTCGTAGGCGGGTGCCACCTGCCGCCAGTCGAATGCCGCGGTGACTCCCTGCAGCACTGCGGTCGTGGCGGCGCGCATCGCCGGATCGGCCAAGGCCGCGCCGAGCAATCCCACTGCGCCCGCGGCGGAGTCGTAGAGGCAGCGGCGGTGCAGTGACGCGGGGATCCGCTCCGGATACACCAGGCCCCGTGGCAGCACCGGGAAGGCTCCGGCGTGCATCGCCTCCACGATGGAGATGCCGAAGAACTCCTGCTCGGCGGTGCTCACGACGATCGACGCCGCGGCGAGAACCGCCTCGTACTCATCACGGGTGAGGTGCCCATCGAGCACGACGCGATCACCCAGCGCGGCAACGGCGTCGTCGCGGCGAGCCCGTTGGTCGACGAAGCGCTCCCCGGCCAAGGCGACGCTGAACTCGGCGCCGGTGGCGGCGAGGCGCGCCATGAGGTCGAGGAACGCCTCGGGATGCTTGTCGTCGTCCCAGCGGTGATTCCACAGCACCAGAGGCGGTGCGACCTTGGGGCCGGAGGCGAGGTGGGCGAGGTCACACCCCACCGGGAGGACCGCCGACTTCGCCTCGACCGCGCCGAGGTGGTGGGCTTGCGACTCATCCGGGAAGGAGTTGAGAAACCGGGGCAGTGCCGCCAGCAGGGTGCTGCGATGGAACTCGGAGTTGAAGGCGACGGCGTCCGCGGCGAGGAGCGAGGTCCAGGTGGCCAGCCCGTGGCCCTGCTCGACGCGGGTCCGCCCCGTCGCCGGGTAGGTGATCTGGTTCTCGTGCATGTACACCGCCACCGGGACCTCGCCGGCCCAGCGCACCAGGCCCCGCAGTCCAGCCACATCCACCATCGAGGTGGCGAGGATCACGTCGGGGCGACCCACCACTGCGGCGAGTGCCTCGACCTGCTCGGCGAGCGAGACGAACCCACCCGAGAGCCGCCACTTCCAGAACGCTCCGGGCATGGCGACGAGGTGGATGTCGTGTCGGCTCGACGCCGCGTATCCCTCGGCCCAGGCGCGATGGGATCCGGTGTGATACCCGGAGACGAGAAAGACCTTCAGAGCCGCGGCCGGGATCACAGCTCCCGGCGGCCGGTGAGGGCCCTTCCCAATGTGATCTCGTCGGCATAGTCGAGGTCGCCACCCACCGGCAGCCCGCTGGCGAGCCGGGTCACTCGCACCCCGAGCGGCTTGAGGATCCGGGCCAGGTACAGCGCGGTGGTGTCGCCTTCCACGGTCGGATTGGTGGCTGCGATCACTTCTTTGATCCCCTCGGGATCGATGCGGGCCGCCAGCTCCCGAATCCGCAGCTGCTCGGGCCCGATCCCCTCGATGGGAGAGATCGCCCCACCGAGCACGTGGTAGCGACCGCGGAATTCCTGGGTCTTCTCCACCACGACGATGTCCTGAGCCCGCTCCACGACGCACACCTCGGTCGCATCGCGCCGCGGGTCGCGGCAGATCGAACACTCCGCGCTGTCGGTGACGTTGAAACAGCGCTCACACAGGCGCACCTGCTCGCGCATCCGGATGATCGCCTCGGCCAGGCGGCGGGCATCTATCTCCTCCACATGCAGCAGATGGAAGGCGAGGCGCTGCGCCGACTTCTGCCCGATCCCAGGCAGGCGCGACAACTCATCGATGAGACGCTGAATGGGGGCTTCGAACACAGTCACAGCGTAAACGGGGTGAGAGTCGAGCCGTGGTCCTGCAGGACCGGAGTCCCGCTACCCGTCGCCCGTCGCCCGCCAGAAGCGGCAACAGATTATCCGGTAACAGGTGACGATCTCTGGCGGGTAGCGGGTAGCGGGTCCGCTACTCGACCACTTCCCCATCCATCAGGTCGGCGAGCAGGGTGGTCGGGTCGATGCCGCCTGCGCCGGCCTCGGAAAGGGTGCTCGGGTCCGGGGCGCGCAACTGCTCGGCGATGGTGGGCAATGGCGCCATGCCAGCCGTGGCGCTCATTCGATACTTCAGACGCACCCCGCCTCCGAGCACGTCTCCCAGGACCCGGGCGGCGACGGTGTTGAGGGCATCGTCTTCACCGAGACGGGCGAGGTGGAAGGGAAGATTCTCCGGTACCTCGAGAAGGATGGTGTCACCGGACACCTCCCCGGGGCGCACCTCGCGGAACAACGCAAAGCGACGCGGGCCGGCATCGTCACGGATCCGGGCCACGACCTCGGGCCAGGCCGCTTCGACCGCCTCGATGGTGAGCCCGGCGATCGGCGGCAGCGTCGGCACGGCGGGTGAGGTCACCGCGGTCACCACCACGACGCTCTCGAACGGCGCCTCCGAGTGCGGCTCTGCGGCAGGCTTGGCGGCGGGGGCCGACCGGCTCGGAGCCGGGTTCGGCCGGGGTGACGGCGGGGCCGCGGGTTCGGGGTCGGCGGCGATCGTCGCCCCCGGTGCCGCCGCCGGGACCGTCGCGCCCTGCATGCGACGCATCCGCTCTTCGAGGCGGTCGAAACGTGCGGTCAGCGCGGCCACGTCTTGGGCGGTCTCGGGACGGCACATCTGCAACACGGTGAGTTCGACCACGAGGCGCTCCTCGCGGCCCTCGCGCAGATCCGCCAGCGCCAGAGCAAGGCGGTCGATGCAACGCAGCACCTCGCTCGGCTGCAACTTCTTCGCCAGGTTGCGCCATTCCTCGAGACGATCGGCTGACTCGTCCACGATCTCCTGCAGGTTCGGGGCGTACTGCGCCAGGAAGAGCCCGCGGAACATGTCGAGCGCATCGGCGACGAAGCGGCGCAGGTCGGCACCGCTCGATGCCAGATTGGCCACCAGGGTCAGGCCGCCGACGGCATCATTCGCGGCGATGGCATCGACGAGGCGGCTGAAGGCATCGTCGCCGGCCAGCCCTAGGGCGCGGGCAACGCCGGAGGACTCCACCTTGCCGCCACCGAGCGCCGCCACCTGCTCCATGAGCCCGAGGGCGTCACGAACGCTCCCGGAAGCGTGCCGGGCGATGAGGGCCAGCCCATCGTGGGTCGTGTGCACTCCCTCTGCCGTGGCCACCCGATCGAGATGGCGCACCAGCACCTCCGAGCCGATGGGGTGGAAGTCGAACCGCTGGGTGCGGCTGCGGATGGTGTCGGGGAGCTTGTAGGGCTCAGTGGTGGCGAGGACGAAGTGGGCGTGCTCTGGAGGTTCCTCGAGAGTCTTCAGCAGGGCGTTGGCCGCGGCCCGCGACAGCATGTGGGCC
>Ga0154817_1093_pt8 | contig 10735 bp, 10 predicted proteins | sample Rifle2008BG16ft_FD_105825 | JGI IMG/M metagenome (GOLD analysis project Ga0154817, IMG submission 105825) | Actinobacteria bacterium RBG_16_67_15
CACCCGCATCCGGCATCCGGCACCCGGCACCCGGCACCCGCGTCCGGGCATCTGGCGTCGGGCATCTGGCATCCGGCATCCGGTTTTCCCTGCCCCTCCCATGGCCCTAAGCGATACCATGTCCCCATGACCCCGCTCGGGGCAGCGAGCGCAAGCACCGGGGTTGGTGTGCCACCCCCGGGTGCGATACCTGCGCTCGCGTCGGCCGACCCCCACCCCAGCCGTGGCGCAGCCGCGTCCGGCGCTAAGGAGGATCCCGTGGAGATCCGTGTCCATGCGACCCACATGGCCCTGTCCGACTCGTTGCGAGACCTCGCCACCGAGAAGGTTCGCCACGCCACCAGGCTGTTCGGTGACGGGGAGCAGATCGACGTCGAGTTCGCCGAGGAGCGCAACCCCCGGCTGGCGGACGGCCGGTACCGGGTGGAGCTGACCTCGCGGACGGCAGGGCAGGTGGTACGGGTGGAGGCGGTGGGCGGAGACGAGCGGTCGGCGCTCGACCTCGCCATCGAGAAGTACGAGAGCCGGCTGCGTCGGCTGAAGGAACGGATCATCGGGCGGCATCGTCGGGGCGGGGAGAAACGGCTCAATGACGACTCCAACGGCGTCGAAGAACCGGGAGACAACACGCTGCGAATCGAGCGGGTGAAACGATTCGCGGTGAAGCCCATGACGCCCGAGGAGGCAGCCCTCCAGATGGAACTGCTTGGACACAGTTTCTATCTGTTCCTCAATGCCGACACCGAGCAGTACGGAGTGCTGTACCGGCGACGCGGAGGAACCCTGGGGCTGATAGAGCCACAGTGAGTACCAGCGTTCTCGTCGTAGACGATGCCGAACTCTTCCGCACCGGGCTGGCCGCCGCGCTGGCCCGGGCGGGCTTCACCGTTGCCGGGGAGGCCTATGACGCCGAGAGTGCGGTGTCGGTGGCGGAGCAGAAGCAACCCGACGTGGTGGTCCTCGACATCCTGATGCCGGGCCTTTCCGGCCTCGACGCGGTCGAGAAGATTCGGGCGGCCAGCCCGGGGACGCGGGTTGTGATGCTGTCGGCCAGCGAGTCGGAGGAGGATCTCCTCGCGTGCATCCGCGCCGGGGCTCGCGGCTACCTGGTGAAGGATGGGTCGTTCGACGACCTCGCCCGGTCCCTGCGCGACGTGGCATCGGGGGGAGCCGCGCTCTCGGCGCGGATGGCCGGCAAGCTCCTGGACGTCCTGTTCCAGCTGCTGCGCCATCAGGAGTTCACCGCCTCCCGCCATCCCGCCCTCACCGGGCGCGAACTCGAGGTGCTCCAGCACGTCGCCCGCGGAATGACATCGAAAGACATCGGTGACGTGCTATTCATCAGTGAGAACACCGTGAAGAACCATGTACGCAACGTGCTGGACAAGCTCGGTCTCCATTCCCGCAATGAGGCAGTGCTCTACGCCATCCGCGAGAACCTGATCGCGCTGTGACCACGACCGGTCCCGGGACCCGATCCCAGGCGCCCGGAGATGCGGTGGAGTTCCGCACTGCCCAGTATGAGCGGGCCCGCGCCGTCTTCGACGCAGCCGGGATCGGCTCCGCCGATCGGGACCTGGCCGAGCGAATCCAGGCTGAGTTTCCCCGCCCCAGCGATGACCTGCGAGCGTCGGTGGCTGCATTCCGCGACACGCTCCGACTCGAGATGCGGCAGGAGCGTTTTCGCCGGCTGTTGCGGGCCTGGGCGGGCCGGGTCGTTGCCGGGATCCGCAGTGGTGACTTCGTCGCCGCCGGTGCCTGGATGAAGGCCGTAACCGAGAACCCGGTCTTTCCCAGCGAGTATTCCCACCACGTCACCGAGGCGGTGCGGGAACTGTCCCGTCCCGCCCTTCTCGACGAGCTCGTGGTCGCCCTGGCCAAGGCCGGTGATCCGCCCGGGGCCGCCGCCCTGCTGTCGGGCTGGGGGTCGCCGCTGGTCGCGTACCTGATCGGCTGCATGCTGGTCGAGGTGCCCAAGGTCAATCGCCGTCACCTCGTCGAGTACCTGGGCCAGGCCGGACGGGGCGATATCCGCCTCCTCACTCCCTGGCTGCGGGATCCGCGCTGGTACGTGGTGCGCAATGTGGCCACGGCGATCGGGCGGGCCGGGCGCGACGGCGGAGTCCCGGCGCTCTTGTCGGTCGTGGATTACGACGACGATCGGGTCCGGGTCGAGGTGATCCGCGCCCTGGCGACCCTCGAGGGTCCGGAGGCTGTGCCATTGCTGGTGGGCGCACTGGCCGACTCCAGCCAGCGGGTGCGCAATGCCGCGGTGTCGCTCTTGCGCGCCGAGCCGTCCGACGAAGTGGTGCTGCGCATCGCCGAACATCTCACCGGCGAGGCGGTCACCTCCGATGATGCCCGCCGTCTCACCAAGATCATTGCCGAGCGCACCAGCGATGCCGCCCGGAAGGCACTCGAGGGCCTGGCGGAGCGACGCTCCGGCGCGTCGAAGGCGGTGCGCGAGGCGGCACGGGCGGCACTGGGGACGCCGTCATGAGCGAATTGCTGGCACGCGACTTTCTGCGCGCCCTGTTCCACGCCGGGCAGCGGCTGCTCGCCGGTGGTGAGGACGACTCGGCGGCGGCGAATGCCGTCTCGGCGCTCGAGTCGGCGGCTGCGGCACTCACCGCCCACGGCAGTGAGGCGGTGATCGGGCTGGTGGGGGAGACCTTCTACCTCGACCGCAAGTTACTCGCCAATGCCGCGACGGAGTTCGACTCGATCCTCCAGGCGATGAAGCAGCGACGCATCGAGACCGTGACCGTGCTTCCCGGTGCGGGACGCGGTGACCTCGCCGATCTGGCTGCCTTCTTGGCGGGACGCTCCGAGGACCTGCCCGCTGGCGGCGGGGTGCTGCTCAACGAGCGGCACATGTCTCCCGGAGACATCGAGTTGCGCCCGGTGTCGAGCCTGCGCCGCGCCTACTCGCAGTCGCTCGATTCGCTGCGTGGGGTCTCCCGGAGCCGCACGCTCCATCTCGGCGACGTGCAGGCGGTGGTGGACGACTTCCTCGCCGGTGGCGCCGGCTCCAGCTCGTCGCTCCTCATGGCCACGGTGCAGAACCACGACGAGGAGACCTACTACCACTCCGTGAACGTGTGCCTGCTCTCGCTGGCCCTGGGCCGCTTCGCCGGGCTGAGTCTCGACCAGCTGCGGCTGCTCGGCCTGAGCGCATTGCTCCACGACGTCGGGCGGGTCGTCGTCGACGAGGCGGCGCTGCGCACCGGTGGCAGGTTGAGCAACGAGGACTGGGCCCAGGTGCGCCTGCATCCCCAGGAGGGTGCCATCGCCATCCTCGCCGCCGCGGGCTCGGGCCAGGAGGTCGCCGCGGCCGTCGCGCTGGAGCACCATCAGCGATTCGACGGTGGCGGCTATCCGGATCTCGAGGGACGCCGTCCCCACCTCTACAGCCGAATGGTGGCGGTGGTCGACACCTACGAAGCGGTGACTGCCCCGCGGCCGTATCGGCCGCCGCGCACCCCCGCCGATGCGCTTGCCATCCTCCTGCAGGGTGCAGGGACGGTTCACGACCCCGACCTGGTGCGGTTGTTCATCGAAATGGTCGGTGCCTATCCGCCCGGTTCTGTGCTGCGCCTCGCCAGTGGGGAGACCGTGGTGGTCGCCCCGCCAGACAACGGCGGAATGCGCGGCGTCGTGGTCGGGGATGGCGCAAACCGGGGCCTCTTCGTCTCTTTCAACGGGTCCGATGTCGTCGCCCAGATGCTCCCGTCCGAGGCGGGGGTGGCTCCGGGGTCCGTCCTGGAGGCCGCGGAACACGAGGCCGCGCTGCGGCGTTAGTGGCCTGGAGACGTGGTTCCGCAACGGCACCGCGGCGATAGAATGACTCATCCATGGCCCTGCTGAAGCGAATCCTCAGCGCGGGCGAGGGAAAGAAACTGAAGGACCTCGAGCGAGTCGTCGCCGCGGTCGGTGCCCTCGAGCCCGCCATCCATCCCCTCTCCGACGAGGCGCTGCGCGCCAAGACCGTCGAGTTCCGCGCCCGCCTCGCCGATGGGGCGACTCTGGAGGAGATCGAACCGGAGGCGTACGCAGTCGTACGCGAGGCGGCGCAACGGGTCCTCGGCCAACGCCACTTCGATGTGCAGGTGATGGGTGCTGCGGTACTGCACCGCCACGGCATCGCCGAGATGAAGACCGGCGAGGGCAAGACCCTGGTGTCCACGATGCCCGTCTACCTCAACGCCCTCCAGGGTCGCGGGGTGCATGTGGTCACGGTGAATGACTACCTGGCCAAGCGCGATGCCGAATGGATGGGCGGAGTGCATCGGTTCCTCGGCCTCACCATCGGGCTGATCCAGGCCGACATGCAGCCCGAGGAGCGCCGCCCCGCCTATGCCGCCGACGTCACCTACGGGACCAACAACGAGTTCGGCTTCGACTACCTGCGGGACAACATGACCATGGAACCGCGCTTCCTGGTGCAACGGGGACACAACTACGCCATCGTGGACGAGGTCGACTCGATCCTGGTGGACGAGGCACGGACCCCGCTCATCATCAGCGGACGGGTCGGCGAGACGGCCAAGTGGTACCGCGACTTCTCCCGAATCGCCGACCGGCTCCATCCCGAGGTCCACTACGAGGTCGATGAGGGAAAGCGGCAGGTGATCACCACGGAGGCCGGTGTCACCCAGGTGGAGCAGTTCCTCGGCGTCGAGAACATGTACGACCACACCAACGTGGATCTGATCCACCACCTCGACGTCGCCCTCAAGGCCAAGGCGCTGTATCACCGCGACGTCGACTACGTGATCTCCAACGGCGAGATCAAGATCGTCGACGAGTTCACCGGCCGCATCCTGGAGGGCCGCCGTTACTCCGAGGGCCTCCACCAGGCCATCGAGGCCAAGGAGGGGGTGCGGATCAAGGAGGAGAACCAGACCCTCGCCACGATCACCCTGCAGAACTACTTTCGCCTCTACGAGAAGCTGGCCGGCATGACCGGTACGGCCAAGACCGAGGCCGGGGAATTCAACGAGATCTACAAGCTCGACGTGGTCGAGATCCCCACCAACGTCGCCGTGGCCCGGGCGGACCAGCCCGACCTGGTGTACATGACCGAGGACGCCAAATTCAACGCCCTCACCGAGGACCTGGTCGAACGTCACGCCAAGGGCCAGCCGGTGCTGGTCGGAACCATCTCGATCGAGAAGTCGGAGCGGCTCTCCGCGGCGTTGCGCAAGAAGGGCATCCCCCACGAGGTGCTCAACGCCAAGCAACATGAGCGGGAAGCGGCGATCATCGCCCAGGCCGGCCGCATCGGTGCGGTGACGGTCGCCACGAACATGGCCGGCCGCGGCGTGGACATCCGCCTCGGTGGCAACCCCGATGAGCTCGCCAAGATGGAGATGCGCAAGCAGGGGCTCACCCCGGGCACGCCCGAGTACGAGGCGGCCCTCGCCGAGACCCACGCCTCTCTCAAGGCGGAGACCGCGGCGGAGTCGAGCAAGGTCGTCGAGCTGGGCGGCCTCTATGTGCTCGCCACCGAGCGCCATGAGGCCCGCCGCATCGACAACCAGTTGCGGGGCCGGTCGGGGCGCCAGGGCGACCCCGGCGAGTCCCGCTTCTACCTGTCACTCGAGGACGACCTGATGCGCCGCTTTGCCACCGACCGGGTGCAGAGCATCATGCGCCGGCTGCGCATCCCCGAGGACGTGCCCATCGAGCACGGCATGGTCACCAAGGCGATCGAGCGAGCCCAGCGCCAGGTGGAGTCGCAGAACTTCGAAATCCGCAAGAACGTCTTGAAGTACGACGAGGTGATGAATCGCCAGCGCACCGTGATCTACGAATGGCGCAATCGGGTCCTCACGGGCGGCGACACCGAGGAACTGGTGCGGGACTGGATCGACGACGTGGTGGGCGCCACCGTCGACGACGTGATCACCGAGGCCAAGGCCCCGCCGGAATGGGATCTTGCGGAGCTGGAGCGGCGCCTCACCCTGGTATATCCGCCGACCCTGGGCGTGCCCGACCTGCTCAAGGGCGCGAGCTCGCCGGGCGGGGCGGCCGAGGCCGTCGTTGCCGATGCCCAGGAGGCCTACACCCGGCGGGGGGAGTTGTTTGGTGCCGATCTGTTGCGCCGTCTCGAGCGGACCGTGGTTCTCTCCATTGTCGATGCCAAGTGGCGCGAGCACCTCGCCGACATGGACTACCTGCGCTCGGGAGTGGGACTGCGGGCGATGGGGCAGCGCGATCCGCTCACCGAGTACCAGCGCGAGGCCTATGACATCTTTGCCGAGATGGTCGAGGCCATCAAGGCGGACTCGGTGCGATACCTCTTCCATGCCCAGATGGTGGAGCGCCAGAACCGCCCCGACCCCGTGGTTCAGCTGCAGGGCACCGGTGGCGCCGCGCTGAAGCGCCAGGCGTCGTCGGACGGCAAGGTGGGCCGCAACGAGCTGTGCCCCTGCGGCAGCGGCAAGAAGTACAAGAAGTGTCATGGAGCGGCTGCCCCGAGCGCGCAGCTGACAGCTGACAGCTGACGGACTCAGAGGTCTCAGATCTCAGATGTCAGATCTCAGATCTCAGCCAGAGGGAGCGCGACCGCGGGTATCTGATATCTGGCATCTGGTATCTGGCGTCTGGTATCCGGTATCCGGAATCTGATATCTGATGTCTGATATCTGATACCTTCTTCAGCCCATGGACACTGATCCCCGCTCCGCCATCGCCGACCTTCGCTCCCGCCTCGACGACGCCCGGAGGTTCCTTTGACGTCGCCGGCAAAGAGCAGGTGCTCCCCGGACTGAGGGAGCAGGCGGCGGAGCCGGGTCTGTGGACCGACCAGGTGCGCGCTCGCGAGGTGACGCGCACCCTGGCCCGATTCGAGGGCGTGGTGGATCGGGTGCACCGACTCGATTCCGCCCTCGACGACGTCGAGGAGTTGATCGCACTCTTCTCCGGTGAGGCGGATGCCGTCGCCGATGCCGATGTGGTCGGCGAACTCGACCGGATCGCCGCCGATCTGAGCGAACTGGAGCGGGAGACCCTCTTCTTCGGGGAGTACGACGAGCTTCCGGCGATCCTCTCGGTCCACGCCGGGGCGGGCGGGGTCGATGCCTCCGACTGGGCGGAGATGCTGCTGCGGATGTACCTCCGCTACCTCGAGACCCGGGGTTTCACCGTGGAGGTCGACGAGGTGATCGAGGGCGAAGAGGCCGGAGTCCGCTCCGCCACCATCACGGTGCGAGGCGACCGTCCCTACGGACGCCTCGAGGGGGAGCGCGGCGTGCATCGCCTGGTGCGGATCAGCCCCTTCGACAGCGCCGCCCGCCGCCACACCTCGTTCGCCGGAGTCGATGTCATCCCCGAGGTGGAGACCGCAGATGTCGCCATCAACCCCGACGATCTGCGCATCGACACGTTCCGCGCCTCGGGTGCGGGCGGCCAGCACGTCAACAAGACCGACTCCGCGGTGCGCATCACCCATCTCCCCTCGGGGATCGTGGTGGCGTGCCAGGCGGAGCGTTCGCAGCTGCAGAACCGCAACCGGGCGATGGCCCTGCTCACCGCTCGTCTCGCCGAACAGGCGCGACGCGAGCAGCTCGCCCACATGGACCAGATCAGAGGCGATCAGGGTGAGGCGGCCTGGGGGCGCCAGATCCGCTCCTATGTGCTGCAGCCCTATCAGATGGCCAAGGACCTGCGGACCGGGGTCGAGATCGGCAATGTGCAGGGCGTCCTCGACGGCGACCTGGACCAGCTGATCGATGGCTACCTGCAGTGGCGTCGCGCCGCTCAGGAGGGGGCCGCCCGTCAATCCGCGTCATGAAATCGGACCGCCACTAACCTGCGCGCTCGCGCCGCATACGGGGTGACTGCGGCTGCCGGACACTCCGAGAGGCGTCGATGATCCGAATCCAAGATGTGAGCAAGGTCTACGAGGGCGGCACGGCCGCCCTGCGCGACGTGACTCTCGAGATCAACAAAGGTGAATTCGTCTTCCTCGTCGGACCGTCGGGCTCGGGCAAGTCGACCCTGATCCGGCTCATGCTTCGCCAGGAGCTCCCCACCGAGGGCAAGATCTGGGTGGCGGGGAAGCTGATCACCGACCTCCCCGCCTGGAAGGTGCCGCTGCTGCGGCGCTCGATCGGAACGGTCTTCCAGGACTTCAAGCTCCTCCCCACCAAGACCGTGTTCGAGAACGTCGCCTTCGCCCTCGAGGTCATCGGGCGCCCTCGTCACGTCATCCGCAACCAGGTGCCCCAGGTGCTCAACCTGGTGGGTTTGGGGGCAAAAGCCGATCGCCTGCCCAATCAACTCTCGGGTGGCGAGCAGCAGCGGGTGTCGATCGCCCGGGCCTTCGTCAACCGGCCTCTGATCCTTCTCGCCGACGAGCCCACCGGAAACCTCGATCCCGCCACTTCGGTGGGGATCATGCGCCTGCTCGACCGCATCAACCGCACCGGCACCACCGTGGTCATGGCCACTCACGACCACGCCATCGTCGATGCGATGCGTCGCCGCGTGGTCGCCCTGGAGCGGGGCCGTATCGTGCGCGACCAGTCGCGCGGTGCCTATGAGACCGGTGAGCAGCGCGTCGTCACCGGCCAGCAGCGCACGCTCGCCGCGGAGCAGCCCGAGACGGATGGTGAGCTATGAGATTCCAGTACCTGATCGAGCAGGCGATGACCAACCTGCGCCGCAACGTGCTGGTGGTGTTCGCCGCGGTGGTGGCGGTGCTGGTCATGCTGACGCTGGTGTTCGGCACCATCGTGCTGCGCTGGTCGATCGACCAGGACATCGGGCGCTGGGACGACAACGTTCGGGTGATCGCGTTCCTCTCCGACGACCTCGGCATCGCCGAAATCGATGCGATCCAGGCCGAGGTGCAGCAGTGGGATGAGGTCGAGGCGGTGGTCTACTTCTCCAAGGCCGAGGCGCTGATCGAATTCCGCGAGTTGTTCGCCGATCAGCAGTCACTGATCCAGGTGGTCGAGGAGGATCCGTCGGTGTTGCCCGCCTCGCTGCGGATTGCCCCGGTGGAGGCGGCCGACTACTCGACGATCACCGATCGTCTTGTCGTCATCCCCGGGATCCGCGAGGTCTCGGCGGCCGATGAGGCAATCGACGCCCTGGTGGCGCGCTCGTCGCGGCTGCGCACCTTTGCCTTCTGGATCGTGGTCGTCCTCGGGGCCTCCGCCGTGGTTCTGATCGCCAACACGATCCGCATCGCCATCTTCGCCCGCCGCGACGAGATCTCGATCATGAAGCTGGTCGGCGCGGGCAACTGGTTCGTGCGCATCCCGTTCTTCCTCGAAGGGATCATCGAAGGGGTCTTGGGGGCGGCGCTCGCGGTCGTCCTGATCTGGGGGGTACGAGGGTCGATCGCCGAGTTGTTCTCCACCGCAACCGACGCCGGAGCACTGGTGGTCCCCGCCGAGTTCATGATCCGGCAGGCGCTGATGGTGCTCGGGTTCGGTGCGGGCACCGGGCTGCTGGGTAGCGCCTTCGGCATGTGGGGATTCCTCCGGGACTGATCGTCCCATGGCGCGCAAGACCCCGGCGCAGGCCGAAAAGCCCTCCTCGAAGACCATCGCCACCAATCGGCGCGCCCGCTTCGACTACGAGATCCTCGAGACCTTCGAGGCGGGTATCGCGCTGCAGGGGTCGGAGGTGAAGAGCCTGCGGGCCGGTCGGGCAGATCTCAAGGACTCCTACGCCGCCGTCACCGGCGCCGAGATGTGGTTGCACGGGGTTCGGATCTCGCCCTACGAGTTCGCCCGCGACGGTGGTCATGATCCGGAGCGCTCCCGCAAGCTGTTGCTGCATCGCTTCGAGATCACCCGGATCGGAGCCAAGCTGGCGGAGAAGGGTCTCACCCTCGTTCCGACCCGCATGTACTTCAAGGAAGGCAAGGTCAAGGTCGAACTCGGCCTGGCCCGCGGCAAGGTGCAGCGCGACAAGCGCGAGACCATCAAGCGGCGCGATGCGGATCGCGAGATGAGCCGGGCTATACGACACCGTGATGTGGATTGAGGAAGTCATCAGTCTTCAGTCATCAGTCATCAGCCAGAATGGGACTCCGACTAATGACTGATGACTCATGACTGAAACCCTTCATGTGTCCACGGCTGGCGGCGTAGCCCAACTTGCGGCCCGTCTGGCTTCCGCCTCTGCCATCGCCCTCGACACCGAGTTCCTGTGGGAGCGGACCTTCCGCCCTCAGCTGTGCCTGGTGCAGGTCGGCATCGACGGTCTCGAGGCCACGGTGGACCCCCTGGCCGGAGCCGATCTCACCCCGTTGTGGGCCGCCCTGGTGGGGGGCCCGATCCTGGTGGTGCACGCCGGCGCCCACGACCTCGAGATCCTCTATCGCGCCGCGGGCCGCATTCCCGAGCGGGTGTTCGACACCCAGGTGGCGGGGGCGTTTCTCGGATTCGGCGACGCCGCCGGATACGGCAACCTGGTTGGAGCCGCGCTGAAGGAGCGGGTGCGCGGCGGGGAGGGCTACACCGACTGGTCGCGCCGGCCCCTCTCCTCAGAGCAGGCCGAATACGCCCTGGAGGACATCCGCCACCTTCTCGCCCTGTGGCGGGCGCTCGACACCGAACTGGAGCGGCGCGGCCGGCGCGAATGGGTGGCAGACGAAATCACGCGTCGCCTCGAGAGCGTCGGTGAGGACATCGCCCCTGCCCAGGCTTGGCGGCGCGTGACCGATGCCCGCAAGCTGCGCGGCCGGGCGCTGGCGGTGCTGCGCGAGATCGCG
>Ga0154817_1055_pt3 | contig 10245 bp, 10 predicted proteins | sample Rifle2008BG16ft_FD_105825 | JGI IMG/M metagenome (GOLD analysis project Ga0154817, IMG submission 105825) | Actinobacteria bacterium RBG_16_67_15
GCCGGCTGATCGGCGCGACCCAGCGTTGCCCGTTCGTGGCAGGATGCCGCGCCGCACCATGCGCGCCATCGGGTAGCGCTCGATGAGTTGGAAGCCAAGCGTCCAGTTCCAACTGGGACTTCTGGACCCGACGGACCGCGGGGACGACCACAGGCTGGAATCGGCCCTCAGGCACCTCGACCGGCTGCCAAGGCCCTGAAGTATTTCCCCGCACGGTAAGTACGAACTTTGGCGGATGGGCGCTTCGGGGCAACCCAGGGCGCCCACTGGCGAGCCGTTCGGACTCGGCGACCCGCTCGCTCCCCGACGAAACCAGCCGGCGGCGCGGTGGTATCGCCCAACCGTCATAACCTGACGGCGTGTCTCGAGCTGCTCACGGGTCCGGTTGGCGGCCGCTGATCGCCGCGCTGCTCTCCGCCGTCGTCCCCGGCGCCGGGCAGATCTATGCCGGCGAACGTCGCCGGGGCTGGGTGCTCCTCGGCGTGGCGGTGCTGCTGGTGCTGCCGGCGGCGGTGCTGCTGATCCTGGTGCTGTACGGGCCCGGCGGCCTCGACCTGGCGATCACCGTGTCCCGGCCCTTCTTCCAGCACCCGGAGCTTCTACTCGTCCTGCTGGCGGTCAACCTCGCCCTCGCCGCCTTCCGTATGGCGGTGGCGGTGGACGCCTATCAGGTCGCCCGCACCCGGCCCCACCCTGCGGGCGGATGGCGCCTCGGAGTCGCCTCGGTCGTGGTGGCGGTGATCGTCGTCGGGCTGGTCACCGGGCCTCACTACTGGGCGGGGCGGCGCAACCTCTCCCTCTACGACCTGTTCACCCACGAGTTCGTCGCCGACCCGGCGACGACCACCATTGCCCCGGCGCCGACGACCACCCCTACCACGACGCCCCCCACCTCAGGCAGTACTACTCCGCACACCTCGCCGGCCACCACCACCATCGCGACGACCACGACCTCCCACGCTTCCAGCCCGTTCGCCGGCACCGAGCGGGTCAACGTGCTGCTGATGGGAGGGGACGCCGGACCGGACCGCTACGGGATCCGCACCGACTCCATGATCGTGGCCTCGATCGACCCGGTGAGCGGGGAGGTGGCGCTGTTCGGCGTGCCCCGCAACATCAAGGTGCTGCCCATCCCCGATTGGCTGGAGGGGGTGTGGGAGTGCGACTGCTATGAGGAGCAATCGAACACCATCTACCAGTACGGGTTGCAGCATCCCGAGCTGTTCCCCGACGGAGCCAACACCGGGGCCACCGCCGCCAAGGCGCTGGTCGGGGAACTGCTCGGGCTCGACATCCAGTACTTCGCCCTGGTCGACATGCTCGGGTTCATCCACGTGATCGACGCCATCGGGGGGGTGACGATCAAGGTGAACCGAGCGGTCACCGACGAGTTCTACACCCAGCCCGACACCGACATCGTGCCGGTCGACATCCAGCCCGGGACCTACCACATGGATGGCGAGACCGCCCTCGCCTTCGCCCGGGTCCGCCGCGGCCAATCCGACTACGAACGAATGGATCGGCAGCGCTGTGTGCTCGCCGCCCTCGCCGCCGAGGCCGACCCGATGACCGTTCTTCGCGAGCTGCCGTCGCTGGTGCCTGCGGTGGAGGGCAGCCTGCTCACCGACATCCCCGTGGCCGACTGGCCCGACATCATCGAGTTCCTGGGACGCACCGACACCTCCCGCATGACCTCGGTGCGTTTCATCCCCGCTGCCCCGGAGTTGGCGGGGACCGGCCTCTCCTACATCGATGGCTTCACCGCCGACCGTTTCGGCATTCCCAATGTCCCGCTGATCCAGTCGGTGGTCCAGCAGGTGCTCGGCGGCGACTTCGCCGGGCTGGGAAACGGGGTGCCCTCGCTCGACGAGGTGTGCGGGTGAGGGCTGGCCGTCCGGCGGCTTGCCGCGGGTGTCGGCGACGGTCAGCCGAGCTCACGGATCCAATTCGACCGAGCTGTCGATAGGCTGCCGCCACACGAACGGCCTCAGACCAACTTCTCGCTTCCAGACAGAAGGGCGACATCGGCGATGTCCCTGCGACCAACCTTCTCCACAGGCCGGGCCGGGCGCTTCCGGCGCATGGGTATCCAGACACGGATCATGCTCTACGTCGCCGTTGGGTTGACCGCCATGTTCGGCCTCCTGATCTTCTTCGGTCTCCGGGCGCTCGACCAGGCCACCTCACTGGTATTCCAGGAGCGTCTCCGCACGGCGCGCACGGTGACCGTGATCATCGAGCGGGATCTCATGCACATCTCCGCGGACGTGACCGCAGCGAGAGCCACGCTGTCCGACAGCACAAGCTCCACGGTGCAAGAGGACCTCGAGGATCTGATGAGCCATCTGGCCTCGGAAGACTCGTTTGCCTTCTTCCACACCTCGGGGATCCAGCTGCTCGACGCAACGGGCGCGGTGTTGGCGAGCGACGGCATCGACTTCGTGTCCGAGCTCCCCCTGGATGGGGCCGACGGTGGGGTCGTAGCCAACAGCCAGATCCTTTCACCGATGCTCACATCGAGTGCCGAGCCCGGCTTCGCCTCGATCGTCGTCAGAGTCGGCAACGATCCGTCCGGACCGAGCCGGATCGTCGTGCAACTCACCGCCCACGACTCTCCAGCTGCTTTCAACCCATCGGCGTTCGACCCCGGCGGCTCGATCTCGCCACCGGAGACGGCGACCGACCCCGCCGAGCAGTACCACCTGGAAGTGGTCGGGCCCGACGGCGCGGTGGTCCTCCTCATCGGAGAAAGCGGGCAACACGGCGCCCCCAGTCATCACTTCGCGGCGCTACGCGACCTCGGCCCGATAGCGGAGCCACTCGCCCTGCGCCATGTCGGTGGAGACTCCGACGACGAACCCGACCATGTCATGGGGGTGGTCCCATTGGGAGATTCGGGGTTCACCCTGGTACTCGAACAACCCGTCGACGTGGCACTGGCGCTCCCGCTCCGCTTCCGCCGACAGCTGCTCACGTGGAGCGGCATCGGGTTCATCATCGCCCTCGGCCTCGCCTGGTTCACCACCAAAGCCGTGGTCCGCCCGACGGAGCAGCTCACCCTTGCCGCCAAGCGAATGGCGCAGGGCGACCTGGAGAGCCCGATCGAGGTGTCGGCCTACGACGAGGTTGGCACCCTGGTGGAGAGCCTCGAATCGATGCGGCAGCAGACCCGACGCGCCTACCAGGCGGTCGAAGAAGCCAATCGAGTCCTGGAATCCCGGGTCAGGGCGCGCACCGCCGAGCTGGGCGAGGTGCTGAGCAAAGTGATCTCGGCTCAGGAAGAGGAGCGGTCACGATTGGCTCGCGAATTGCACGACGATACCGCGCAGACCCTTGGGGCGCTCGCCATCAGCCTCGATCGCGCCCGAGACACCGTGCCCGGGGAGGCATCATCTGCCCACCTCGCCGGAGCCAAGACCCTCGTGACCCAGGTACTCCAGGACATCAGACGCCTCATCCTCGATCTCCGTCCGATGGTGCTCGACGATATGGGCCTCGGCCCGGCAATCCGCTGGTATGCCGAGACCCGACTCGATCCGGAAGGGATCGCCTGGACCCTCGAGGCCGATCGCCCCGAGAGCCGGCTCGACTCCCACATCGAAACAGCACTCTTCCGGATCGCCCAGGAGGCGATGAACAACGCCGTGAAGCACTCCAGCGCCGGTCACGTCGACATCAAGATCTCCATGGGAGAGAGCGCCGCACGCATCGTGGTATCCGATGACGGCAAGGGGTTCGACGCACACGACTGGACGCGTGACGACCATTTCGACGAACACGTGGGTATCGCCGGGATGCGGGAGCGGGTGGCCCTGCTCAGCGGTCGGATGGAAATCCGTTCCGAGATCGGCTCCGGAACGACCATCGACATCGAGGTTCCGCTGGCCGGCGATCGCGCGGGGGCGGCATGATCCGGGTCGCGGTCGTCGACGACCACACCGTGATGCGCCAGGGGCTGGTCGGCCTCCTCGAAGGTGAGCCGGACGTCGAGGTGGTCGGCGAGGCCGGCGATGCCGAAACCGCTCTGGCGATGCTCCAGGCGACGACGCCGGACGTGGCCCTGATCGACATCGGCCTACCCGGGACGAGCGGCGTCGACCTCACCGCTCAGGTGAAGCTGCGCGTTCCTGGGGTAGCGGTGCTGATCGTGACCATGCACGAGAGAGAGGACTATCTCTTCCAGGCCTTGCGCGCCGGCGCCTCGGGATACGTGTTGAAGGGTGCCGACGTTCGCGATCTCCTCGCGGCAGTCCGCACCGTCGCCTCCGGAGAGACCTACGTCTCCCAGAAGCTCACCGGAAACCTCGTCGGCGACTATCTACGCCGGGTGGGGGAGAGCGAGGACTCGACCGACTACGACGGTCTCAGCGAGCGCGAGGTCGAGATTCTTCGGCTCATCGCCGAAGGTTTGACCACCCCAGAAATCGGCGCGGCGCTGCATGTGAGTCCCCACACCGTCCAAAGCCACCGCGATCACATCATGACCAAGCTCGATCTGCATTCCCGGGTGGCACTGACAAAGTACGCCATCCGCAAGGGCCTCATCCAACTGGATCCCTGAGCAGGGTTCGCGGGACCGTCCCCTGAACGCCCCATGCCGAAATGGGGTGTTCGCCGCAACGATTTTCGGTGGTTGCAACGATGCGCTCCGGCGCTCCCGGCCGCACAGTGGCCCCAACGACACAAGAGGAGTCCGTCGGCATGCACAAGAGATGGTTGATCGCGAGTACGGCCCTGTTCCTGGTGCTGGTCGCCTGCGGGGGGGACGGCACCACAGCCGTGACCACGCCCGACGACGACGGCCACGGTCATGTGGACGGAAGCTACGTACAGAACGCCGCCGATTTCGCCGGCAAGGAAGCCGCCGACTGGGACAACGCCGAGACGGTCCGCGTGGAGCTCAGCGAGATGGCCTTCACTCCCAGCGACCTGACCTTCGAAGCCGGCAAGCCCTACAAGATCGAGCTGGTCAACGTCGGCCAGGTCAAGCACGAGGTCGCCGCCGAGGACTTCTTCGGCTCAGTAGCCTGGAGGAAGGCCGAGAGCGCCGAGAGCGAGGTCAAGGCTCCGTACTTCACGGAGATCGAGGTATTCCCGGGTGCAACGGTGGAGTTGTTCGTCGTCCCGATCGTGACCGGGACATTCGACCTGTTCTGCGAGATCGAGGGCCATCTCGAGGCCGGGATGCGGGGAACGATTACCGTGACCGGAACGACCCCGACCTCACCGGAACCCATTATCGCGTCCACCGCCGACGGACCGTGGCTCGCCGACGGCGCCGACCTGGTCGCCGACGCAGACTGGGACACCTTGGTGACGGTGGAGGTCGACCTCAGCGAGTTCGCCTTCGGTCCCAACGAGATTCACTTGACGGTCGGCCAGCCGTACAAGCTGGTATTCATCAACATCGGCGACGTCAAGCACGAGGCCACCGCGTCCGAGTTCTTCCAGACCATCGCCCTCCGCAAGGTCGAGGATGCGTCCGGGGAGTTCAAGGCACCGACGTTGCTCGAGGTCGAGACCTTCGCCGGAGCGGAGACCGCGCTGTTCCTGATCCCAACGGTCGCCGGGACCTTCGACATCGTCTGTGAGATCGAAGGCCACTTCGAGGCCGGCATGTTCGGAACGATCGTCGTCGACGCCTAGGAGAGGTCGCTCCCGCCGACATCCGAGGGGGGTGCTGAATCACCGGGCTGCTCGGCAGCCCGGTGATTCGCGCCACCTGCCGATCAGGGGATGTCCGCCAACACCCGGGCCACGGCCTCCTTGTCCTCGGGGCACCACCGGTCCCCATGTCGGTATCCCGTCGCCACCATCAGGCATCCATCGTCGTCCCCCGGGTGATCCGACCCGTGCTCGTCGAGGCCGAGCATGTGTCCCAGCTCGTGCGCCACCAGAGAACGCAGCGTCTCGCGATGAGGGTCGGTGACCTTGATCACGATGACCGGGCGGCTCGCCGCCGCCCAGCCGTCGTAGAACGGCGCCTCCGCCCAGCTCTGCGATGTCAGCGCCACCAGAATCGCCTCCGGGGGAAGACCGACCTGGGACACGACGTCATCGACCAGTTCGGGGAGCGGCCCGGGCGGTGACTCCCAGCGGGTCGTCTCGGTCACGAATAGCACGAGATCGACCTGGAGCATGAGGTCTTCCGCCCCCATCACCACCGCACGGGCGTCCGCCTCCCAGCCCTCCCCACGTGACCGGACGAACTCTTCATCGGCAGCCACCACCACCCTCATCTCGAACGCTCCGGCTGCCCCTGGAGCAGACCGGGACACCACATCACCGATCCAGGGCGTGTCGTGGTCGGTGCCGTCGTCCGGATGTGCGATCACCCGATCGCCCGGCACCAACACCACAGAAAACGCCACCACGGCAATGAGCGCTCGGGCCGCGGTCGTCGGTGTCATCGCCCTCCCCACCTGGGCGTGGGCATTCTCCATCTCCCTCTCCCCCGCCGGGCGACGGCGCGTGGCGATCGCACCGGCCGAGATCCGGATACCTCCCCCATGATGCTCGAGGATCCGCCGACACCTAGAGCCGTTTTGCCCCAACCGACGGTGCGCCTATCGGCTCGGCTTTCCGGTCCAGAACGCAGTTGCCGCGATTTCGCCCCGCTGGGGAACGGGGTGCCGTTGGCCGACGTGATCCCCCACTCCTCGGCCTGGAACGTGGCGAAGACTGCCCAGTTGACCGCCTGCGCCCACTTGGTGTCGCCGTCGGCGACTGCGGGACCCAGCGGCTCCTTGGAGAAGATGTCGGGCAGAATCCGCAGGGCATCAGGGCCGCCCTCCGACTCCGGATAGGTCGAGCGCAGTGCCACCAGCTGCGAGGCGTCCGACGTCCAGCCGTCACAGCGGCCGGCGATGAAGGCCTCCTGCACCAGATCGGTGTCGGCGAACGACAGCGCCTCGGTCAGGGTGATCCCCTCCAGGTCGAACTTGGTGCCCAGGTTGAGCTGGGTCGTAGTCCCCTCGGCGAGACAGACCGTGGTGTTGTCCATGTCGGCGACGCTCTGATAGGGGCTGTCGGCCCGGACCATCATCGCCTGCCCGTCGTAGAAGGTTGTTGCGAGGAACGTGGCCGCCTCGCCACCGTCCCGGGTGGCGGTCCAGGTGGTGTTGCGAATCAGTACGTCGATCTCACCCGACTGCAGAGCGGTGAAACGGGCCGCGGTCTCCAGCGGCACCATCTCGACCTTGTTGGCGTCGCCGAGAACGGCGGCGGCAACCGCCCGACAGAAGTCGGAGTCGAAGCCGCGGTAGGTGCCGTCGTCACCGAGGACGGCGAAGCCGGGCAGTGCGTCGCGGGTGCCGCACTTCACGGAATCATTGGCCTTGACGGTATCGAGAAGGCTCTGCGTGCTGTCGCTGGTACTGCCACCGGCGGTGGTATCGCTGCTGTCGTCGCTGTTGCTACAGGCGGCGCCTATCAGCACCAGCCCCAGCATGAGCGCGATGAATCCTGTCCACTTTCGGGTCATGAATACCCCTTCGTTTGCGTTGGAGATGAGCCCGTGTCATCTCGCGGAATTGCCCCCACCCGCCAGGCGGGGCACCGACCCTGGCAAGCGAAGCCCGGGCGTGCCGGGGCGAGTCTCTTGACGCACCCAATCGCACCGCGGCAGGGTTGGGCACTCCTCCTTGATCGATCGCCTCACCCGACGGTGGCAGCAGTGCGGATCGACATGATCCCGAACCATGCGAACCACACCGGGAGAAGGATGAAGGACGGAAACAGGATCCTGGGACCGAAGACGCTGGCGGCGAACACCACGCCGGCGACCACTCCCCACCGACCCAGGGCTCTGCCCATCGCCCCGGTGGAGACGGCCGTCGCGGCGGTGATTGCAAGCCAGATCCCGCCGCCAAGGTGCCCAGTCAACTGCAGTGCCGATAGCGATCGGGTCAAGGCGCCGTAGGCGGCATACGTGCCTGCGTCGCCGGGAAGCGTCGCCATCTCGGGCAGAACATGGATGGCGACGCCGTTGTAGGCGATGTCGAACATCATCCACATCAGGCCGAGGGCCGCCGCCACCGACACCCAGGGCGAGCGGTCCCGCAGGCGGGACCACAACCCGACGACGAGTACCACCCCGGCGAGGTGCATCACCAGGCCGACCACGTACGGCGACGCCGCCAGAGCCCGATGGGCGGCGACGAACGGCAGGAAGACGGCGCCGTCGGTGAAATCCGTGCTGTCCACCCCGGCGCCCGAATACCCCACCATCGTGATGGGGATGAAGGACACGATCGAGAGCGCCATCACGATCGACGCCCATCCTGTCGTCCGACTGGTCATGAATCACCTCCTCGGGCGACAGTACGGCCGGCTCGATATGTCGTCCATGAGATTGTCGATAGCAGATCTATAGTTCGGAGTTAGTAATGAAACTGCGTGACCTGGAGTCCTTCGTCGCCGTGGTCGAGACCGGGACTTTCCTGGCGGCGGCTCGCCGGCTGGCGGTCTCCCAGCCGGCGCTGTGGAAGCGGGTCAAGCAGCTGGAGTCGGAGCTGGGTGTGGCGCTCTTCGAGCGCATCGGCCGACGGGTGCGTCCCACGCCGGCCGGCCTGGTGTTGGCAGAGGAGGCGAGATCGGTGTTGACATCGGCCGGCCGGGTCGCGGAACGCGCCGACGCCCTTTCCCGCGGCACCGCCGGCGTCGTCCGGATCGTATGTGCGCCGCCTCACCTGACCCAGCTGTCGGGGGTGTTGGCCGCGTTCATTGCCGACCATCCAGGGGTGGACATCAGCGTGTCCGAACAGGGGGTGATCGATGCCGCGGCGATCATGGCCGCGGGCACGGCCGACATGGTCACCGGTCTGGCCACGCCGGGGCTCGAGCCGGGGTTCCCCTGGTATGACGCCGCCGTGGTTGCCGTCGGCACAATGGGGCGGACGTCCATCGTGGATGTGGCCGAGCTACGAGATGTCGGCGTTCTTGTGGCGCCGGTCGGCTTCCATTCCCGCGCCGCCTTCGACACCGCGTGTCTCGCCGCCGGGTTCACCCCGCGGATCGTTCTCGAGAGCGGCAACCCGGCGGCGCTGGTCGCACTCGCCGAAGCCGGCGCCGGAGTGGCAGTGGTCGCCGATGATGCCCTGCCCATCGGGGATCGTGGCCGCCACCCCACGATCAAGGGTCCGGAGGGGTCGCTGGTGCGAACGGTGTGGTGTTTCTGGCACCCGGGCAACCTGGCGGCGGAGCATCTGGTGGAGGCGATCAGACCTCGTCGAAGCGGGCGACGAACGCATTGAGGGCCTCGGCGGCATCGCCCATCGGCGAGCCGTGAGCGCTCACCGCCCACTCGGGTTGCAACGAGGCAAGGCGGCGGACCGCGAGCCGAGCGCGGGCGCGGTCGCTCGTGAACGATCTCGGAGATTCCCGGGGTCGGTCACCGGTCACCAGCGCGTCACCACAGACGAGCACGCCTTCATGGAGCAAGGCGATGTGCCCGGGGGAGTGTCCTGGCGTGGCGACGACCCTCACACCGGCGACCGACTCGCCGTCGTCCACCCACCGATCGACTGCGACGAAACGTGGCCCGCCCATCAACCACCGCACCCCCCGAGCGCTCCGCGGAGCCTCCCCCCACCCCGAGCCATCGAGAAGGCCTCTCTCCCCCGAGCCGGCCACCACCGGCGCCCCGGTGGCACGGCGGAGCAGTTCGACCCCACCGATGTGATCCGGATGACCGTGGGTGAGCACAATCGCGACGATGTCGTGCACACGTGGGCCGAGTGCGGCGACGACCGAATCTCCGCGGCGCGGCAGGCCGCAGTCCACCAGAACCAGGCCGTCGGCCGCGATGAGGAACGGCGCCACTCCCCCGGCGGACAGCCGCTCGACGCCCCGCACTTCTGATCCTCTCCCCTCGACCAAGCCGCTGCGGCGCCGACACGCCATGCGGGCCAAGCGAGCCGCCAGTGTCGCAGCCCCGTCAACGCCCTGCCCAGGAGTTCGCCTACACCCCGGCGACGACCAGGCCCGCCTGCCATCCCGGTGCCCTGCCCCCGGGTGGCGGCGAGATCCCTCCCATCGCCATTCCGCACCGGGCGAGCAAGAAGGAGATGACCGAATTGGAGTTCCACATCTCCCCTGCTCGCCGCTCGTCCCGCCCCCAGATCAGAGGCGGTATCGATGGGACCAGGTCGAGGAGCCGTTGCGCCAGGACCGGGTCGTCGCTCAGCATCCGGGGACCGCCCGCCGCCTCGCCGGCATCCGCAATCACCCCATCGCGCCAGCGGC
>Ga0154817_1083_pt3 | contig 10199 bp, 12 predicted proteins | sample Rifle2008BG16ft_FD_105825 | JGI IMG/M metagenome (GOLD analysis project Ga0154817, IMG submission 105825) | Actinobacteria bacterium RBG_16_67_15
CTGCTCGAGCAGGCGGATGGCGGCCCCGCTCATGGCTTTGCCTCCCGGACCGCCTCGGCGACCCGCAGCTGTTCCTCGGCGGACAGCTCCCGGGGCGCCCGCCGGACCCGGGTGACGACCACCGCCAGCCCCCCCAGGGCCGCCACCGTGGGGAGGAGCCACAGCACCAGGGTGCGGCCGCCGGCGGGCGGGTCGAGTACCACCTCGTCGCCGTAGGTGGCCACGAAGAAGTCGACGATCTCGGCGTCGGTCCAGCCCGTGGCCACCCGGTCGGCGATTAGGTGGCCACGAAGAAGTCGACGATCTCGGCGTCGGTCCAGCCCGTGGCCACCCGGTCGGCGATCAGTTGCTTGAGGTCGCGCGAGAGTTGCGCCGGGGAGTCGTTGATCGACTCCGATTGACACACCGGGCACTTGAGGCGCGAGGCGAGCGCTTCGACCCGATCCGCCGGTGAGGGATCGGCCGTGGCGAGCACCGCAACGATCAACGCGATCGACGCGGCGATGACCCCGACGGCGACCACGTTGCGGGCCCGTTCAGGCATCAGAGGTCACCGCGGTGGGAATCGGGGACGTCTTGCGCCGCCCGGTGTAGGCGACGAGGCCCCCGGCGAAGACGACGAGACCGCCCAGCCACAACAGCCACATCAGGGGGAAGCGGAAGGCGTCGACGGTGACGGTGGCCGTGCCCTGGTCGATTCTCACCAGGCTCAGATAGACGTCTTCCCGGATCCCGGTGCGCACCGAGGGTGTCGGGATCGCCTGTACCTGATTGGGGTACTGATTGAGACGCGGCTCCAGATTGCCCAGGATCCGGCTGCCTCGCGACAGCTCGATGGTCGCCCCGATGACGCTGCGGTTCGGCTCCTCGCGCAGAAACGGCGACAGGTAGGTGAGGGTGTAGCCCTCGAAGGACATGGACTCGCCGACGGTGAGGGTCACTTCCTGGCGAACACCGAAGGATCCGGAGAAGGCGATGGCCATTGCGACCAGGGCGACTCCGATGTGAGCGATCATCCCGCCCCAGTATCCGGGATCGGATCCGGGCAGGCGGGCGAGTTCGCCGAGATAGGAGCCGCTTCGGCCACGGGCGAGCTCATCGGCGTGTCGGGCTATTCCGGTGATCACAAAGGCGGCCAACGCCACCGTCGCCACCACCGTGATCGGGCGCAGCCCGGCCGCCACCGCGGCCGCCGCAGCCACTGCCGCCGCCTCCAGGGGGAGCCGGATCCGGCGCCACAGCACCCCGGGACGGGCGATCCGGTAGGGAGTCATCGGTCCGATCCCCATCGCCCCCAGCAGCACCAGCCCGATCGGGATCGCCGATCGATCGAACCAGGGTCCACCCACCGACACCCGGTCGCCGGTGAAGGCCTCGAGCACCATCGGATAGATCGTGCCCACGAGCACCACGAAGGCGAAGAGTGTCAGCAGCAGGTTGTTCAGCAGGAACACCCCCTCGCGACTCGCCAGCGAGTCGAGTCGCGACGAGGACGCCACCAGGTGGCCTCGCGCCGCGAACAGGCCGAACCCCCCGACGAGCACGACCAGCAGGAACCCGAGCAATGCCGGACCGACCGCAGATTGGGTGAACGAGTGCACCGACGCCACCACCCCCGACCGGGTGAGGAACGTGCCGAGGATCGTCAGTGCAAACGTCCCGAGGATCAGCGCCACATTCCACGCCTGCAGCATCCCCCGGCGGCGCTGCACCACCGCCGAGTGGATGAAGGCGGTCGCGGTCAGCCAGGGGAGGAACGAGGCGTTCTCCACCGGATCCCACGCCCAGTATCCGCCCCAGCCGAGGACCTCGTACGACCACCACGCCCCGAGGACGATTCCCAGGGAGAGGAACGACCAGGCGACCAGCGTCCAGCGCCGGGTGCGGGCCAGCCACTCGGCGGTTCCGTCCCCGGCGACCAGGGCGGCGATGGCGAACGCAAACGGGACCGTCATCCCCACATAGCCCAGGTAGAGGACCGGGGGATGGATCGCCATCAGGATGTGGTTCTGCAGGAGCGGGTTTGCTCCCAGCCCGTCGGCCGGCACCTGCGCCAGGGTGGTGAAGGGGTTGGCGGCGGTCGCCATGAGACCGAAGAAGAAGATGGCCACCACACCCATCACCGCCAGCGCTGCCGCCCCCACGGAGTCGCGCTCGTCGAGGCGTCGATAGACCCACAGGGTGTACCCGGCGAGGATCAGCCCCCAGAGAACGATGCTGCCCTCCAGGGCCGCCCAGGCTCCGGCGATGGTGAACAGCAGAGGCGTCCCCCGGGCGTGGTTGCGGGCCACGTACTCGATGGAGAAGTCGTTGGTCACCAGAGCGAACTCCAACGCCCCCATGGCCACAGCGGCGCCGGCGACCAATCCGATGACCGCAAGACGCAGGGACACCGACGCCGAGCCGTCGGCGAGGAAGCGGCGCGTTCCCTGTACCACCAGCGCCACCGCCGAGATCAGAGCGAGCAGGACTCCGCCGAATCCGACGACGGCGATCATGGTGTCGGATACCGCGAGTCCGGCGTGTAGACGCCCCCCTCCTCGGTGCGGTACTGCTCGTCGTGCTTGATGATCATCGAGTCGGAGTGGAACACACTGCCGTCCCAGGTGCCTTCCACCACGACGCCGATCCCTTCGCGGAACAGCTGCTGGGGTGTGCCGACGTGGTCGACCGCGACCGTTGTCGTGCCGTCGGTCACCGCAAAGGTGACCTCGGTGGATGAATCGGTCACCGAACCGGCCACCACCAGGCCGCCGAGGCGAAACCGTCCGGCGGTGGCTGCGGCCGGATCGCCCACCACCTCCGTCGGTGTCTTGTAGTAGACGAGGCTCTCGCGGATGTTGGCGATGAGGAAGCCCACCAACAGCGCCAGGAGGCCCCCCATGGCGATTAGGAACATGCGGTAGCGCCTCATCGCCGGCTCATCTCCCCCGGACGCGGCGAGCGCGAGCGGCGAGCGACCAGACGTAGGCGATAAGTGCTCCGTAGACGATGCTGTAGGCGAAGGCCACCCATCCCCAGTCGCTCATCGGGCCGCCCCTCCTACCTGCGGGGCAGTGACTGCGGCGCCGGCGACGTCTTCGTCGGGGCGGGGGGCATCGTTGAGGAGGTCCTCGGCGGCGGCGAGGTCCATGCGCCTGCCGACCAGCGCCACGTAGACGAGGGTGAAGGCGAACACCGCCATGAGCAGCGCAAACAGCAGCGGGGCGTCGATCTGGGGGTTGTCGGGCCGGAGCACCGTCGGGGGTTGGTGCAGCCCGCGCCACCAGACCACCGAGAAGTGGACGACGGGGATCTGCAGCGCAGCCACGATGCCGAATACCGCCGACCGCCTCGCCCGGCGCTCGGCGCCTTCGATGCTGCGCCGCAGGGCCAGGTAGGCCAGGTACACGAAGAACATCGCCGCGGTCAGCACCAGGCGGGCATCCCATGTCCACCACACGCCCCACACCGGCTTGCCCCATATCGAGCCCGTGGCGAGCGCCAGGCCGGTGAACACCACTCCCACCTCGGCGGACGACGCCGCCAGCCGGTCCCAGCGAAGCCGGCGGGTGACCAGGTAGGCGATGCTGCCCACCAGGGTGACGCCGAAAGCCAGGTAGGCGAGCCAGGCCGATGGGACGTGGACGTACATGATGCGCTGCAGGTCCCCCTGGACGGCGTCCGGGGGAGCCGCCAGCCCGGCGACGAAGGCGAGGAGCACCGAGCCCGCGGCGGCGATCTCGATGTTCCGCTTCATCACGACTCCTCCAGGGGACGGGCGGTGAGCACTCCCGCCAGAACGAGGAGGACATCGACCACGGCCAGCACGAGCACCCAGCGGAGGATACCGGCGCCGGCGCGTAAGCCTTCCGTCGCCTGAGCGGCCCCGAGGAGGATCGGTATGGCCATCGGCGCCACCAGCAGCGGCGCTAGGGCGGCCCGTCCGGCGAGCCCGCTGGTAACCGCCACCGCAATGGTGCCCACCATGGCCAGCCCGGCGGCCACCAGCGGAAGGATCACCGCCAGCCACCCCCACCCGGCCACGGTGGGGTCGTAGAGGAAGATCGTGATCACTCCCATCACCACCTCGAAGACCGCCAGCAGCACGGTGCTGGCCAGGGCGGTGGCGGCGAACCGGGCGGCAGGATCGACCCCGAGCAGGGTGAGGAGATCTCGTTGCGGGCGGTCGGCGGCGGCGCTCTGCCGCTGGGTCACCACCATTCCGAAGAGGAGCACGACCGCCCAGTACAGGCCGGGACCGATCCGGGCGAGCAGGGTGGTCTCGATGCCCACCGCCATGGGGATCACCAGCAGGGCGACGGCGCCGAAGGGGATGATCACGGTTGCCACCTCGCCGCCGCGGCGCTCATTGCGCAGCTCGGATCGCACCAGGGTTCCGATGTGGCGGATCATCGGCCGCCCTCCTCGAGGCGGCCGTCGCCCAGGACCACGGTGCGCCCCACGATCCCGGCAACCCGGTCGCGTTCGTGGGAGACCACGACGGCGGCTCCTCCCCGTTCCCGGACGTCGGCGACGAGGTGTGCGACGAGGGAGGCGGCCGCCGGGTCGAGCCCGACGTGGGCCTCGTCGAGCAGGAGGAGGTCGGGGCGGGTGATCAACATGCGGGCGAACTCGGCACGGCGCCGCATTCCGTTGGAGCAGTGGGCGACGCGGCGCCGTCCGGCGGCGGCGAGCCCGACGGCGGCGAGCGCCTCGGCCGGGGTGGCGGCAGGAGCGGCGCACAGATCGTGGACCAGCGCCAGGTTCTCCCCGAGGGTGAGGTTCGGGTAGAGGGCGGGCTCGTGTCCGATCAGGCCGATCCGGGGCCGGATCGCCTCGATCTCCGCGGTGCCCAGCCGGGCGCCGAGCACGGTCCCGCCACCCTCACTGGGGCGGATGAGAGTGGCGAGCACCCGCAGCAGCGTCGTCTTGCCGGATCCGTTGTCTCCGAAGAGCCCGATCGCCTCCCCGGCGTCCACCCTGAGCTCGACCTGTCGCAGCACCAGAGCACCCGGTCGGCGCACGGCCAGGGAGGAGACATCGACCACGGGCGCGGCGGGCATGGGCAACGAGTGTACGGGCACTTCCCGGGGGCTCAGGTGCGGCGGATCCCGAACCGCCAGGCGCTGAGGGCACCGGCGATGCCGAGCGCGGTGCCGGCGGCGTACCACCAGCGGAGGTCGCTCCCGATTGCCAGCCGCATCGGTTCGGTGGCGAGACGCGCTGCGGCGGCGGCGGCGAAACCGACAGCGGCGACGACTCCGGCGAAGGGATGCCGCCTCTTCACCAGGATCAGCGCCAGAGCCGCCGCGGCCAGCAGCAGGGCAGCGTACACCTCGACCGGGTGTCGTCCCGCTCCGGATGGTGCCCCCACCGCCCACGGCAGGTCGGTCGCCGAACCCAGGCAGGCGCCGCGGGTGAAACAGGCGGCGTGCCAGCCGGCGAGCCCGGCGAGGACCGCGGGGGCGACGGCATCGGCGGTCGCCCGCAGGTCGTGACGAGCGACGATCGTGAATGCGATCACCGCCCCGATCACCGCCGGCACGGTGTCGACCCCGCCCCGGATGATCACCACGTCGAGCGGATGAGCCAGCGGGTTGGTGCCCCCGGAGAGCATGGCTCCGATCCGTCCGACCCCCGCTCCGACGAGGCCGGCGACGATGGCGGCGTCCCACGCCGCCGCCGTCTGGCCCGGTTGATTGGTTCTTCCCTGTTCGAGCGCCAGCACGAGGCGGACGGTGCCGACGGCGACCAGCGCTGCGGCGAGCAGGCCGAATTCCATCAGGGGGTCGACCGGAGGATCTCGTCGAGAGCGACCGCCAGGGTGCGTTCGTCGAGGACTCCGGAGTGCATCGTCAGCAGGCGGCCACCGGGAGCGAAGAAGAAGCTGATCGGGACGCCGAACCCGCCGAGGTCGTCGGGAACCGCGCCGGCGGCGTCGAAGTAGTGCTCGATCGCCTCCAGGCCGTACTCGGCCACGAAGCCGCGCCCTCCCGCCTGGGTGTCACGGACGTCGATGCCGACGAAGCGGATCCGATCCCCCCACTCGGCGGCGGCGGACCGCAGCAGGGGCGCCTCCGACCGGCACGGCCCGCACCACGATGCCCAGACGTTGACCATCACCGGCCGAGTGGATCCCTCCAGCAGGGCGCGCACCTCGGCAGGGGTGGTCGACGGTATAGGGTCCACTTCGACGGGGACGGCCGCGGACGAACAAGCCACCAACAGGACCGCCGACGCCGTCACGAGGAGAATCGCCCTGGTCACGGCGGGGAGGCTACCGGCGGTGGTTCACCTACCGATGGCGGCCAGCGCCGCGGTGATCTCGGACAGGCCGACGCTGAGGGCGCTCTGGTCGGCGCGCAACGCCCGCAGGGCCGCCTCCCGGAGCAGCCCGGTCAGCTCGGCGAAGGAGAGGCCGTCGGTGGCGTCGGCGAGCCCTTCGGGGTCGACATCGGGCCCGAAGGGGATATCGGTGATGTGGAGCAGGGCGAGCCGGGCCTCCCGGGTGGGCAGGCCGAGTTCGACGTGGGTCTCGAGACGTCCGGCGCGCAGCAGGGCGGGATCGACGAGATCGAGGCGATTGGTGGCACCGATCACCACGACGTCGCCGCGTTCGGCCACTCCGTCGATCTCGGTGAGCAACGCGGCGACCACGCTGTCGGTCACCGAGGTGGTCGATCGCCCCCGCACCGGAGCGATGGCATCGATCTCGTCGAAGAAGATGATGGAGGGAGCCGCCGCTCGAGCCCGGGAGAACAGCTCGCGCACCCCCCGCTCCGACTCCCCGACGAACTTGTCGAGCAGTTCGGCACCCTTGACCGAGAAGAACGCCGCTCCCGACTCGTGGGCGAGGGCGCGCACGACGAACGTCTTGCCGGTGCCCGGGGGGCCGTAGAGGATGATTCCCCGGGGAGGGTCGATGCGCAGGCGGCGGAAGCGCTCCGGGTCGGTCATCGGCCAGATGACCGCCTCGGTGAGGCGCTGTTTGGTCTCGGTGAGGTTGGCCACGACCTCGAAGCCGTGGGAGGGGATGTCTCCCGTGGGGACCGAGCCGAGCGATGGCCGGATTCCCGCCGCCGCCTCTTGAAGGTCGGTGGTGGTCACCGGGCGGCCGGTGCGGGCGCTCATCGCCGAGGCATGAACCACCGCGGAGACGATGTCGACCGCGGAGAAGCCGGCGGTGTGCGCCGCCATCGCCGGGAAGTCGACCTCGGAGGCGGGCACCCGGCGGAGGGCGGCGCGCAACAGCAGCTCGCGGCGGCGCAGGTCGGGTGGCGGCACCGTGAGGGTGCGGGGCAGCAGCGGGGTGGCCAGGACCGCGTCGTCTACTGCGGTCGCCGCCGACACCCCGAGGACGCAGGCGAGCCGGGGGCGTTCGGCGACGGCATCGAGGAACCAGCGGAGGATCGCCGAGGTCTGGGTGCGGAACATGGCATCGACGCCGACGATGGCGTCGAGCCGATCGATGAACACCACTCCCGGGGTCGGCGTGGTCTTGATCGCCGATTCGAGCACGTCGACCAGGCGCTCCGGCTTGAACACCACGTCGACTCCGACCTCGCGCACCGTCGCCCCGGCCCGGGTGGCGGCGGCGGCGACCAGCTCGGCACGGCCGCAGCCCTGGGGGCCGGCAACGACGACACCGGCGACGCTGGGAAGCCCCCACGCCTCGGGGAGGTCCCGGGTGGAGGTGAGCAGCTCGATCCATCCGGTGAGCATCTCCAGCTCGGCGTCGAGCCCGGCGAGGAGGGCAGCGGCGGTGGTCGGCTCGTCCTCGGCCGGCTCGGAGGATCCTGCCGGATCGGCGGTGGCTCCGGCAGGGCCGATGGCGGTCCCGGCGGCGATCAGCGCCGCTCCGTTTGGCCCGGCGTCGGCCACCGTCAAGGTCACCGAGGCGTCGGAATCGTCGGCGATGGACAACCGATCCCCTGCGGTCACCGGGCGGCCGGTGAGGGCACGGATCACCCGCCGGGGATCGACCGGCAGGGGATCCTCGGCGAAGGTGACCCGGGCGGCGTGGGCGAGAACCGTCCGGGTCACGTCGGCGGTGGCGCCGGCAGCGAGGCCGGTGTTGCTCAGGGCATCGGAGTCGAGGATCAGATCCGTCGGGGAGGAGGGCGAGCCCGGGCCGACCAGGACGTGGGTGCGCCCGACGCGCACCACTCCTCCTCCGGGGAGACCCATCGCCAGGAGGATCGTCGGGTCGGCGCGTCCGATGGGGTCGGTGCCGAGGCGGATGGTCAAACGCATCGGCGGCGCAGCGTAGTTGTCCCCGATCCGCGGGCTAGCGTCGCGAGTGTGACGATCCCCCCGCCGACCATCGACGACGTCCGGGCTTCTGCCCGGGCGATCGACGACCTCATCGTGCACACCCCCCTCCTCGAGATGGCCGAGGCGGCGACGGTCTTCGGGCGCCGGGTGCTGTTCAAGGCGGAGACCCTGCAGCGCACCGGATCCTTCAAGTACCGCGGGGCGACCGCCTTCCTCGATCGGCTCGGGCCCGAGGAGCGGGCCCGCGGGGTGGTGGCCTACTCGTCGGGCAACCACGCCCAGGCGGTGGCCGCCGCCGCCGAGCACTTCGGGGTGGCGGCAACCATCGTCATGCCGTCGGATGCTCCCGAAGTGAAGGTGAGCCGCACCCGGGCGCGGGGCGCCGCCATCGTCATGTACGACCGGGAGCGGGAGGAACGGGAGGCGATCGCCGCGGGGATCGCGGCGAATCGAGGGGTGCCGATCGTTCCCCCCTACGACCATCCGTGGACGATTGCCGGCCAGGGGACCGCCGGTCTGGAGATTGCCTTCGACGCCTCGTCCCGGGGCATCGCCGATCCCGTGGTGCTGGTTCCCACCGGGGGAGGCGGGCTGACCGCGGGGATCGCCCTGGCCCTGGACGCCGATCTCCCCGAGGCCGACGTGTGGACCGTGGAGCCGGAGGGTTTCGACGACCATCTCCGCTCCTTCGCCGCCGGGGAGCGCCGGGCGGTGGAGGGCAAGCCGAGATCGATCTGCGACGCCCTCCTTGCCCCGACCCCCGGCTCGGTGCCGTTCGAGGTGAATCGCCGCCTGGTCAAGGGATCGGCGGCGGTGAGCGACGAGCAGGTGCGTGCCGCCATTCGCTTCGCGGTGACGGAGCTCCGCCTGGTGGTCGAGCCGGGCGGGGCGGTGGGACTGGCCGCCCTGCTGGCGGGCATGGTCCCGGGGAGCCGTCCGGTGGTGGTGGTGCTTTCGGGGGCCAACGTCTCCCCGGCGCTGCTGGTCGAGTGTCTGGGGTGAGCTCTGCTCACACCGCGATCCGGGTCAGGGAACCCACCGGCCGGGCGGGCAGGTCGATCGGGCGGTCGCAGTCGACCAGGGAGACCTCGCCGCCGGTCAGCCACTTCCACACGAGGTGAGCCTCCTCGGCATCCGCCACGTTGCGAGGCACCTCGACGGGATCGGCGTCCCCGCCGCCGAAAGGGAGGAGCGGCACCCGGTCGCCGACCGGCCATGAGGCGATCAACCGGCCCCGGTCGATGAGCGCCCCGCCGTCGGGTCCGGCGGCTCGCACCATGCCGGCCCGCTGCAATGCCCCCCAGGCGCGGCGCCGTTCCAGGGCCCGCCCGAGGGCACGGTGCCGATCGCGGACCCACCCGGCCTCCTCGAAGCGCAACTCCGCCGCCAATGCGGTGATCCGCCGCTCCAGCGGATCGAGGACCAGTCGCGGCTCGGACTCGACGGCGCGTACCAGGGTCGCCACCACGGGGGAGTACTCGTCTGCGCTCAGGGAGCCGTCACACGGGCAAAGGGCGGCACCCAGTTGGGCGAACGAGCAGGGGGCGGAGCGCGATCCGGGACGGTGGGTGCAGCGCCGCACCGGAACCGCGTCCCACAGAGCCTCCATCACCAGGCGGGCCGACGTCATCGAGCGGAACGGGCCGAGATGGAAGAGCCCCCCGGCGACGGTCCTCACCAGGGACAGCCGGGGGAACGCCTCGTCGGTGAGGCGCACCCAGTGGGAGGAACGGGGCGGCTTGGAGCGCCGGTTGTGGCGGGGACGGTGGGCGGCGATCAGCCGCAGCTCGGTGACCTCGGCCTCGAGCTCGGTGTCGCAGACCCGGTGGTCCACCGCATCGAGCTCGCGCAACATCTGCTGGATAGACCGGCGGGTGTCGCCGTAGAAGTAGGACCGGACCCGGGTGCGTAGGTCCTTGGCCTTGCCCACGTAGAAGATCTCG
>Ga0154817_1107_pt12 | contig 10089 bp, 9 predicted proteins | sample Rifle2008BG16ft_FD_105825 | JGI IMG/M metagenome (GOLD analysis project Ga0154817, IMG submission 105825) | Actinobacteria bacterium RBG_16_67_15
GCCCTCCACGGATTCCGCACCGTGCCGCCGTACCCCGCCTCGCACGGGTGCGTCCGGGTGGTCTTCGACGACGCCGACTGGATCTACGCGCAGGTCAGGGAGGGAATCGGCTTGCCGTTCCACATCTGGGACGGATAGGCGCCCGGCGCGCCGGAGGCCGGGCGAGCCCGACCTCTAACGGCACCAAGTCCCGGTGGTACTACGCCGACCCGCTACCGGCCACCAAGGAATCCTCGGGGATCAGCCCGGGGGCAACAAGGAGCAACGAACAAGGCATCACGAGCCGCGTCAAGAGCCGACCGGCTCGATGGTGGTCGAGTCACCCGGGGATGTCGTGGGGGGGTTGTTGTCGGCAGCGCATCCCGCAATGGCGAGGCTCAGCGCAACCCCCAGGATCGCGGCAATGGTTCGTCTCCTGAAGGCACGCATCGGCTGAACCCTAGTCACTGCCTTCGGTTGCAGGTCGGCAAGGCGTGGTCGGGTGACTATTCCGCGTGGCTTCCTAATGTCTGCGCCATGCCTCCGGCCGTCCATAGACCGAATCGGGGCGCGTCCCAAGCGCGCTCCCATCCTCGTGCCCTGAGGGCGACAACGGCCGTACTGGCGACCGTGGTGATACTGATCGGTGGCCCCCTCGCCATTCAGGGGTCGCTGGGCCGTGGCTCTCAAGTCCAGGCGGCCGAACCGGTCGCCGGCGACGAGTCGCGCCTGCCGGTTGCAACCGTGGCCGGCTCGAGCACCACAACCACCTCGACCACCACCACGACCACCACGACGACGACGCCAACCACTCCCCCTCCACCCTCCCAGGCGCCCCAGGCGTACCAGTCTCGCTACATCGTTCCCCCCACCGAGGCCGAACCCGAGGCGAAGCAACTTGCCGCCGACATCGCATCCTCCTTGACCACGTATGGAGCGTCCGACGACCATGCGGCCAGGCTCAATGCTCTCGCCGGTCGTTCCGGCGGCGATCTGCTCGCCCAGGCCAGCCAGCCCCTGATCTACCCCGGGTCGTGGTCGCAGGGACAGGTGATCTACCCGCAAATGGGCGGGCTGGGGAACGGACGGGCGTCCGTCATGGTGATGACCCGCCAGACGGTGGGGTCTGACGGCGAAGTCGACTTCTCGATAGTGAGAACCCTGGATATCCGCCTCATCCTCGGTGAGTCAGGCTGGGAGTTCGACTCTCTCAGTTCGGCGGGGGGAACATTCGACCGTCTCGAAGACCTCGCGCTGGCCCATGCTGTTGCGAGAGATCCCCGGATCCAGATGCCCGACTCGGCCCGTCTCGACATCCTCTCCGGTCTCGTCTCGCCGGTCCTCCTCACGTTGATGGCCGATGTCGCCGACCAAACCCCCTACGAAGTTTCCGTCCTGGTCACCGGTCATCCGCACAACGTGTTCGAGACCGATCGTATGAGTGATCACACCGCCGGACGGGCGATCGACATCGTTCGGGTCGGAGACCATCGGGTGATCGACGATCGCGGTGAGGAATCGGCCACCCGAGCCCTGGTCGAGTGGCTCTACCACCATCCCGACGTGCGCCAGGTGGGCAGCCCCTGGGACCTGGATGAGGAGCCGTCTCGGCGCTCCTTCACCGATGCGGTCCACCAGGACCACATTCACGTCGCCGTCAACGCCCCCTGATCCGGGTCTCCTTAGCGGGGATCCGTGGCGAACCAGCGAAGCGCCGGTGCGTACACCATCTCGTGACTCGACTGGAAGAGGACGAGCCACACGCCCCCCGACTGCCGGGCGAACACCGGCGCCGGATCCCCCTCTGCGAAGAACGTGTCGGTGGTGATCGGTCCGGAGAGATGGTCGGGAACACGACGTCGCCCGATCTCTTCCACCTCCTCCGCGCTGAGGCGGTCCGCGGGGTCGGCCAGCTGGTTGAAGGCGAGGGCGGCGTTGCTCGGCCGGAGCAGCGTGTCGCCGATACCCTGGCCGATGAAGACCGGGACCCCCTGCTCCCGGGCGGCGTCCAGGTAGGTGATCGGACTGCGGCGCAGGCACTCGTCCTGCGCCGGCCCGGCGACGGTTGGATCACCGCCGCAGGCCCTCCGGATCTCCCCGGCATAGTGTCTCCCGGCCGCACGCGACTGCTGATAGAACGCCACCAGGTCGTACACCGCGCCCCAGGCGGCCACTGCGGTGACCAGATCGGGGTGTCGGCCCGCCAGGAGGAGCGCCATCATTCCACCGCCTGACAAGCCGACGGCGTACACCCGCTCGGCGTCGACTCCGTCCTGAGAAGTGGCGTAGTCGATGGCATCGACCACGTCCTGAACAGCCAGTTCCGATCCCATCGCTTCGGCGTGATCGTTGACACCCTGGAACTGAGGGGCGATGACCGCCCAACCGTTCTCCTGGGCCCACATCGCAAAGGGGATGCCGGCGTGCTGGTCGTACGGGGAGCTCCAGGAGTGGAGCACCACCAGCAAGGGTCGGTCGCGGTCCCCCCTCGGTGCGAGCCACAGCGCGGGTTGTTCGGCTTCGTCGACGCTGGAGGGGATGCGAATGTCCTCGACTCCGGGGACCGACCGTTCCCAGCGGGCGATGCCACGAGATCGATAGCTCCGGGTGAAGTTGCGGACCGTGTTGATCCCGTCGAGCGATTCGAAGGTGGGGGGATCGAGGGGAGGTAGGGTTGTCGAGGTGACCGCGGTGGAGGTGTGAGTCGAACCTGCCGTGGTGCTCGGTGAGGTCGCTCCGGTGCTCGGTGAGGTCGCTCCGGTGCCCGGTGAGGTCGCTCCGGTACCCGGCCCGGCAGAACCAGGTGGTTCGAGCGCACTCCCCGTGCAGGCCGACAGCGCTATTGCCACCAGGGCGAGCGCCCGCGTACTGTGATGTGTGGCCGCTCCCATGATGAACACCTCATTGGAGTGTAAGTCAAGGCATTCGGTTCGCAGGCCGATAGAACCGGTTGTCGGGTACCGTTTGCGGAGAAGAGAGGGAAGACTGGCTGGGAATGCAACGGACACCAGCACTCGATGGACTGCGCGCCGTGGCAATCGTCATGGTGATCGGTTACCACGTCGACAAGCGCCTGGTCCCGGCTGGGTCTTGGGGAGTAGTCCTGTTCTTTGTCCTGTCGGGCTACCTGATCACCCGTTTGCTCTGCGCCGAGTCGGATCGGAACGGTCGTATCGATATCCGTTCGTTCTACCTGAGACGCGCTTTCCGCTTGCTACCCGCCCTGATGGTTGTGTGCCTCGTCGTGCTTGCTGCGGGGACAGAGTGGTCCCAGGTGGTCCCGGCACTCGGTTACTACGCCAACTATGCCCGCATTGCCGGCGTCGACGTCGGACCGCTCACCCACACCTGGTCCCTGGCGGTTGAGGAGCACTTCTACCTGCTCTGGCCGCTGTTGATCGGTGTGGTCCCGCCAAGGCACCGTCTCCGCGTCATCGGTCTGCTGGCAGTGGCCGCAGTGGCGTGGCGGGCGGTGGCGATCGGCGTCATGTCCCCGAGTTGGGTGTACAACGCGACCGACACCAACGCGGCGGCGTTGCTAGCCGGGTGCTGCCTCGGCGTCGCCCGACCCCGCCCCTGGCGGTGGGCCTGGTGGTCGGTTCCGACCCTGCTGGTCCTGATGTTCCTGCCCATGTTCGGCGCGGAAGGCCCCGCCTTCGGCTGGGGTGGCTTCGTTGCTATTGGGCTCGGCGTGATCGCCATCCAGCATGCCGTCGCCCGACCTCGGTGGCTGGAGACGCCGGTGCTGGTGTGGCTGGGACAGATCTCTTACGGGCTCTATCTGTGGCACTACTTGTTCCTGCGCACCGAGATCCCGATCTGGGCCGCCCTTCCCCTCGCGGTGGCGACCGCGGCGGCCTCCTGGTATCTCGTCGAGGTGCCAGTCCGACGCATGCGCGAGCGGCTCGAGCGAAACCTGAAGCGCGAGCCGGAGCCCGTGGAACACACGACCTTCTACGGCCGTTTCCCGAGGCCACTTCCCCCTTGCCACTGCTTGGTCGGGCAGGACATTGCTGCCTAGCTGGAGCGGTGCGGGCGGCGCTGACCGCCTACGCCTGCCTCAGTCCTCCGTCTTGGCCCCCGAAGCCATCGACGCGATGGCGTTGACCACATCGGCGTTGGCCAGGGTGGTGACGTCGCCGAGGTGGCGCTGCTCCGAGATGTCCTTCAACAGGCGGCGCATGATCTTGCCGGACCGGGTCTTGGGAAGGTCGTCGGTGAAGACGATCGACTTGGGACGGGCGATCGGGCTGATCTTCTCCGAGACGAAGTCGCGCAACTCCTTGATGAGTTCTTCGTCTCCGGTGATCCCGGCGCGCAGCGTTACGAACGCCGCAATCGCCTCGCCGGTGAGCGCATCGCTGCGACCCACCACCGCGGCCTCGGCCACGGCCGGGTGTGCCACCAATGCCGACTCGATCTCCGTCGTGGAGAGACGATGCCCGGAGACGTTCATCACGTCGTCGACCCGCCCCAGCAGCCAGTAGTAGCCCTCGTCGTCGCGCTTGCAGCCGTCGCCGGCGAAGTAGATGCCCGGGTAACGAGTCCAATAGGTGGAGACGTAACGATCGGGATCACCGTAGATGGTGCGCAGCATCGCCGGCCACGGCCGCGTCAGCACCAAGTACCCACCACCACCCAGCGGAACCGACTTGCCTTCCTCGTCGAAGACGTCGGCGCCGATCCCCGGGAAGGGGAAGGTGGCGGAACCGGGCTTGGTGGTGATCGCCCCGGGTAGCGGGGTCAGCATGATCGAACCGGTCTCCGTCTGCCACCAGGTGTCGACGATGGGGCAGCGCTCCTTGCCGATCTGGTGGTGGTACCACATCCACGCCTCGGGGTTGATCGGCTCCCCCACCGTACCGAGGAGGCGCAGCGACGACAGGTCGTGCTTAGCCGGGTACTGGTCGCCCCACTTCATAAAGGCGCGGATCGCGGTCGGAGCGGTGTAGAAGATCGTCGCCTGGTAGCGCTCGACGATCGACCATAGGCGGTCCTTGTCGGGCATGTCCGGGGCGCCCTCGTACATGATCCCGGTGGTGTGGTTGGCGAGTGGGGCGTACACGATGTAAGAGTGGCCGGTGACCCAGCCGATGTCGGCCGCGCACCAGAACACGTCGTCGGGCTTGATGTCGAACACGAGGGCATGGGTCGTCGTGATCTGGGTGAGATACCCGCCCTGGGTGTGGACGATCCCCTTCGGCTTGGCCGTAGTCCCCGAGGTGTAGAGGATGTAGAGGGGATCTTCGGCTCCCAACGGCACGGCGGGACACTCGGCGGACGCCTTCGCCACCAAGTCGTGATACCAGTGATCGCGACCGGACTTCATCTCGACGTCGTTGGCACAGCGGCGCACCACCACGATGTGCTCGATGGTCGGGCACTTGGCTGCGGCATTGTCGGCCGAGGCCTTCTGCGGCACGATGTTGCCGCGCCGCCAGGAGCCGTCCTGGGTGATGATCACCTTCGCCTCGGCATCCTGGATGCGGTCGGCGAGGGCATCCGCAGAGAACCCGCCGAACACGACCGAATGGACCGCACCGATCCGGGCGCAGGCCAGCATGGCCACCGGCAGCTCGGGGATCATGCCCATGTAGATGGCGACGCGATCGCCCTTCTTCACTCCGAGTTCGAGAAGGGAGTTGGCAAAGCGGGACACTTCGGCATGCAGGTCGGTGAAGGTGATGGTGCGGCGATCTCCCGGCTCGCCCTCCCAGTAGTAGGCGACCTTGGCGCCGCCGCCGGCCACCAGGTGCCGGTCGAGGCAGTTGTAGGAGATGTTGAGCACCCCATCCGCAAACCACCTGAAGAAGGGGGCCTTGGAATCGTCGAGCGTCTCCTTGGGCTCGGTGAACCACGTCACCCGCTCCTTCGCCTGCTTCGCCCAGAAGCCGACCCAATCGGCTTCGGCTTCCTGGTAGATCTCGGGGCCGGCGGCCGCCGCCTTGGCAAAGGCGGCGGAGGGCGGAAAGGCCCGATCTTCGCGGGACAGGTTCTCGATGGCGTCGCGGCTGGTCGTGCTCACTATGAGCCTCCTCGGACTGGTGGCGCAGGCAATGGTACGGGTGGTCAGACCAGACCCATAGGGGCCATAGGTAGGCGGGTAGGGGCCGTTTGGACCCTGCTACCCGTCGCCCGTCGCCCGTCGCCCGCAAGATCCGGACCGATACGACACCGACGGAGCTCGATTGCCTGGCCCGATGGTCCATTACGACCGGTCGGACGGGCGACGGGCGACGGGCGACGGGCGACGCTATCGGCGATGCCGGGCCCGGATCCTGAAGTCCCGGGAGACGCCGCCGAACGAGTTGATCGCCACCCCGATGGCGGCCAGCACCATCACCACCTGGAGCCAATCGCCGGTCACGGCATAAACCGTGCGGCGCGAGGTCTGCAGGTTGACCGTCCCCTGGAGGACGTCCTCTGTGAACAGCTCGGTCTGGCCTGAGATGGAGCCGTCGGCGCGAATGATTGCCGACCGCCCTGTGACCGCGGCATGGACCACATCCACTCCCAGGGACACCGCCGACATGCGCACCATCCCCAGCAACTGATCCGACGCCGAGCCTCGCCCAAACGAGCCCTCGTTGGTGGCGACCACCATCAGTTGGGCCCCCGCCTGGATCTCGCTGCGGATGGTGCGGGCGAAGGCGGCCTCGAACGAGATGACCGAACCGAAGTAGCCGCTACCTCCGGACACCGAGATCGGGAACACCACGGGACCGGTGCCGCGGTTCATGTCGTTGGGTACCTGGTCGAGCTGGGGAACGAATTCGAGGATGCGCCGGAACGGGATGTACTCGCCGAACGGCACCGGATGCCGCTTCCTGTACTCGCCGATGATTTGGCCGTTGGGACCGAATACGACGTTGTAGTTGTCGAATCGTCCCACCTCGGCGGGCCGGGTACCACCGGCCAGCAGCGTCGCGCCGATGCGAACTGCCTGCGCCGCCATGTCGTTGCGGGTGTCTTCCCGGTAGGTCGGATTGATCTCCCCACCAAAGGAGTCCTCCCCCCAGACCACCAGGTCGGCTCCGCCATCCAGCACCCAGTCGGAGGTGAGAGCCATGTGGCGGGAGTAGATCCGCACCTTCTCGTTCTCACAGTGCACTCGTGGGCAAGGCGAGTTGCCCTGGATGATCGCGGCCCGGACGGCAGGCCCGTTGGCGTCGGGCACGAACACGGCGCCGAGGAGTGTGAAGACGATCGCGACGCCGGCGGCGATCTCCAGCGGGCGCCGGTCGTGCTCGTCGTCGAAGGTCAGGACGATGCCGGCCGCGATCCCGATGATCAGCACGCTCCATCCCGATGCGCCGATCCACTGGGCCGAGCCCCGCGGCCAGGCCAGAGTCCCGATCGCGTACCCGGCGGAGCCCCACGGGAAGCCTCCCATGGGCCAGGAGGCCCGCAACCACTCCCAGAGCGCCCATCCCCCAACTGCCATCGTCCACCACCGCCACACCGACCAGGTGCGGGCCGCATACATGATCAGGCCATAGCCCATCGCCCACAGCGCCATGACGATCGTCAGCGGGAACCAGGCGACCGCCCCGAGCACGAAGATCCAGGACAGCATCGATCCGAAGAACAACGCCCCAAACAGGAAGCCGAGCCAGCCGGCCTCGCGGGCGGTGTCGACCCGCCGCAATGCCCACAGGAACGGTGCCGGGGCGATGAACACGAGAAAGCCCCAGTTCAGTGGGGGGAAGGACGCCCACATGAGGAGGGCGGCGACGAGGACGGCACCGATCTGACGCATGCCGGGGCGAGGGTAACCGGTGGTTACCGGTTACCAGTTGCCGGTTACGGGATGCCGGACCAGCGGTGACGGGTAACGGGTAACGGGTAACCCCCACCGCAGGCCACCGCCTCGGCGTCTCCTACCCTCCTGCGGGATGGACGACCTCACTCTGGCTCGGACTGCGGCTGCGGAGGCCGCCGCGATCATTACGAGGTGGAGGGGGCGGATCGGGGGCGCCGAGTTCAAAGGCGACGTCGATCCGGTGACGGTGGCGGACCAGGAGGCCGAGGCTGCCATCACCGCCCTGATCGCGACCCACCGCCCCGATGATCGGCTGTTGGCCGAGGAGGGTGGTGCGAGCGGTGAAGCCTCAGAGCGACGCTGGGTGATCGATCCGCTCGACGGCACCGTCAACTTCCTCCACGGCGTGCCCCAGGTGGCGGTCTCGATCGCTCTGGAGATCGACGGTGTCGCCGCGCTGGGTGTGGTCCGCGACGTGTTCCGCGACGAGGAGTTCGTCGCGGTGCGCGGCGGAGGAGCCACCAGGAATGGAACTCCGATCGCGGTCTCGGGGTGCCGGGAACTGCGCAGGGCGCTGGTGTCGACGGGCTTTGCGTACGACCGCCAGAGCCGGGCCGCCGAGTACACCCGTCCCGTGACCGCGGCGCTGGAGGTCGTTCAGGGAATCAGACGCAACGGCTCCGCGGCGATCGATCTCGCCTGGGTCGCCTGCGGCCGGTTCGACGCCCATTGGGAGTTCAATCTCTCGCCATGGGATGTCGCCGCCGGCTTCCTCCTGGTCACCGAGGCGGGCGGCGTGGTCCTGGGATTCGACGGCCCTCCGGATCACCGCGGCTTCACCGCGGGCACTCCCGAGATCACCCCGGCGCTGCACGAAGTGGTGGCGGGAGCCCGCGTCACACGTTGATGTCGAATACCGCTCGGGCTACCGCTCCAATCAGATAGCCGGCGACACCTGCCGCGGACGCAAGAGCGAGCAACGCCAGTCCGGATCGAACCGAGGGTCTGCCACTGACCCTCGCCTTGAGGATGCCGAGCGCGAACAGCCCCGCGCCGCAGATGATCACCGCGAGCACGATCTCAGCGCTGCTGCCGAGCACGGGTAGGCCGAAGGCCACAAGGGGCGCCAGCGCTCCCACGCCGTAGGCGCCAGCCATCACAGTTGCATCTCGAGTCGGGGACCGCACCACGGCGGCGCCGCGGCCGGCGAGGAGCAGAGCCTCCCTTTCAGCCTGCGATGACAGGAAGGTGCCCATGGACATCGACAACACACCGGCGACCGCGTTGACGATGCCGGCAAGAACGATCACCCCATCGCTGACGCCGGCACCGACCATCCCGGCGATCAGAGTCATGTTCTGGACGAGGCCGTCTTCCACTCCGAACACCACCTCGCGGATCGATTCCGGGCCGAGGCGACCCCCTCGGAACGGTACGAACTGCCTCATCACGCCCTCAGCGTCGCTTCGATGGCGGGGGCCGGGTAGAGGAAACAGTGCCAAAGGCCCCCGGCATCTGGCACCCCCTCTTGTCAGAATGTGGTGGAACGCGCCGCTAATCTTGGCGCAGTGGACGAGCCGCTCTCGGTTCTACATACCGGTCACCATCCGCCCGGAATGCAGCTCACCCGCTTCTCGGACCGGGTGATCCTCGTGGTGGCCGATGAGGGCCTGGTCCTGGATGGGAAGACCGGCCGCGAGCTGCGCGATCAAATCTCCATGGTGATACAGGGTCCCTACGTGGTGGTCAGCGACCTGCGTGGAGTTCCCTTCGTCGACCGCGATGCCCGCGCCCTATTTGCAGACGACGAGGACGGGATCGTGCTAGCCAGCGCCATCGTCGCCGGCCGAGACGGACCTATCCGCCTTCTGGCAAACCGTTGGCTGGCCGACAACGTGGTGACACGGCCCGTGGTCGTGTTCGATGGCACGGAGGAGGCTCTCGCCTGGGGTCATGCCACGGCGGCAGAACTGCGCGCCGCGGGGCAACTCCCCGAGCCCAGTTAGCCTCGCTCCGTGCTCCGTCGCCTCATCGTCGCCGACGCGGTCCGCGACTCTTCCGGGCCGAGAGGTGACGCCATCCTCGTCGCCGGCGGCCGCATCGCCGCGGTCGGCCGATCCGGAGGCCTGCGCAGCGCCGAACTGGCGGAGGAGCGATTCCCAGGAGCGACGATCGTGCCGGGGTTGCGCGACGCCCACCTCCACCCGGTGGGCCTCGCCGCCCTGCTCCACCGCCCCTCGCTGAAGCAGGCTGCCGACTTCGATGAGGTTGTCGCCATTCTCTCCGCGGCCGAGCGGTCGCTTCCCCCGGGGCTGGCCCTCACCGCGTTGCGCCTCGACGATGAGTCA
>Ga0154817_1073_pt15 | contig 9936 bp, 11 predicted proteins | sample Rifle2008BG16ft_FD_105825 | JGI IMG/M metagenome (GOLD analysis project Ga0154817, IMG submission 105825) | Actinobacteria bacterium RBG_16_67_15
CGAGGCCGCCGAGGCCGCCGGCGCCCCGGCGAGCCTCATCGTCGAGCTGGTGAAGCACGGAGTGCTCGATGCGACCCAGGACACCCCGGAGGCGCGCTTCGATGACGACGACGTCGCAGTGATCAAGGCCGCCTACCGGATGGTCGGCCACGGCCTCGAAGCCCGGCATTTGCGCGCCATCCGCCTCGGCGCCAATCGCGAGGTCGACCTGTTCCGCCAACTGACGGCGCCTCTGCTGCGCCACGCCACCCCGAGCGGCCGCCGCCAGGCCGGTGACGTGCTCGCCGATGTCGCCCAGGCGGCTCGGGAAATGCAGGAGGCGATGGTGCGCTCCGACCTGCGCCAGGTCCTGGACAGGTGAGGCCCTAGTGCTATCGGCCTTGCTGCTGACGCTCGCCCTCGGCGCCCCGGGATCGCAGCCCGGGTTGCGGCCATTGCCGCTGCCGCCCCCGCCGCTGCTCGTCTTCCCTGCCCCCGAGGCTCCACCGATCTCGGCCCGGTCGTGGATGGGGTACTCCGTCGATCACGAGGCGACGATCGGCTCCAAGGATCCCGATCTCCTCATGCCCCCGGCGTCGATCACCAAGCTGATGACCGCCGTTCTCGCTGAGAAGGCTCTGGATCTCAGCACCACGATCACGATCTCCGCCGTGGCCGATGCCACTCCGATCGGGTTCACGGGGCAACCCGATGTGCGCCAGGGCGAGATGTGGCTGGCGCGCGACCTTCTCGCCAACGTAATGGTCCAGTCGGGCAATGACGCCTCGACCGCGGTCGCGGAAGCCGTGTCGGGAACCGTGGAGCAGTTCGTCGAGCTCATGAACGCCACGGCGGTCGAACTGGGGATGACCAACACGACGTTTCGCAACCCCCACGGCCTCGACAACGCCGAGCACCTGACCACCGCGCGCGATCTGATCGCGATGGGCCGGTATGCCCTCGACTTCCCGGTGACCCTGCGCCTGGCCCGCACCAAGCACGTCACCTTCAACATCGCCGGACGGATCCTCCAGGTCGACTCCACCGACCGCGACCTCGGAGTGTTCCCGGGCCTGCTCGGCCTCAAGACGGGGGACACCGCCAACGCCGGGCAGGTGCTGCTTTCGTACACCGTGACCCAGCACGATCAACTTCTCGCCGTCGTGCTAGGCACCCCGGATCGCCGGGCGACCACCCGGGCCCTGCTCGCCTGGGCCATGGGTGCCCTCGGTCCCCGCGACCACTTCTTCGGCATGGCGGCAGGAACCGATCTCGCCCTGAGCTTCCCGGACTGGTATCAGCCGCGGCTCGACGCCGCAGGCGGGCTCGCTCCCGGCACCCCAACGCTCCCCGAGCGAACTCCACTGACCGATGATCTCCAGCAGCGCTTTCGGGAGTTGCTGCCACAGCTGCTCGGCGGCGACGCATGAGGGCACTGGCCGAGGTGGTGGATGCGGCAACGATTGCCCGGCGGGTCGCCGAGTTGGGGGCGGCGATCACTGCCGACTATCAGGATCGGGAACCGGTTCTGCTCGGCATCCTCAATGGCGCCGTTCCCTTCCTGGCGGACCTGAGCCGCCATGTCCCGCCAGAGGCCGAGATCGACTTCCTCAGCCTCACCAGGTTTGGAGAGCAAGGCCGGGTCAACATCGCCGTCGACTCCGCCACCTCGATCACGGGCCGCCACGTCATCGTGGTCGAGGACATCGTCGACACCGGCCTCACCCTGTCCTATCTCCATGGCCTTCTGGCGACGCGGCGCCCCGCCTCGCTCGCCACCGCCACCCTGATCGACAAGGTGACCCGGCGCATCGTCGACGTCGAGCTCCAGTACCGGGGTTTCGAGATCGGAGACGAGTTCCTCCTCGGCTACGGACTGGACTGGAACGGGCGCTACCGCAACCTCCCCTCGCTGTGGGCGGTGCTCGACCTGGCGGCATTCCAGGAGGACCCGGACTCGCTGGCTCGTCAGGTGTTCGCCGGGGCGGGGTAGTGTGATCTGGTGACTCCGGAGAGCATTCCGCTGGAGCTGGTGGGGGTCCGCGTCGAGCTTCCCACCAATACGCCGATCGTGCTGCTGCGCGAGTCCGGCGGCACCCGGCACCTCCCGATCTTCATCGGGGCGGGCGAGGCCACCGCCATCGCCTTTGCCCTCGAGGGAGTCGAACCGCAGCGCCCGATGACTCACGACCTGCTCAAGACGGTCGTCGAGAGCCTGGGAGCAACCGTCAACCATGTCTTGATCACCGCGTTGCGCGACGGGATCTACTTCGCCGACCTGGTCCTCGACCGGGGAGGGGAGGAGATCCGGGTGTCGGCCCGTCCCAGCGATGCCATCGCCCTTGCCGCCCGCACCGGGTCTCCCATTTTCGTGCTCCCGTCGGTGCTCGACGAGGCCGGTGTGGAGCTCCAGGACGAGGACGAGGAGTCGGAAGTGGCCCGGTTCCGCTCGTTCCTCGAGCAGGTCGATCCCGAGGATTTCGGCCCCTCCGGCTGAGCCCGGCTCGCACCCTATTACCCGCTTGTCCACAGGGGTTGTTGACAACGCCTCGGTGCCGTCTCTAACTTCAATGCCGTAGTTCCAGGGACCGGACTTACCGTGGTGTAAGCTCGGCGGGTTCGAGGAGGTTTTGTGACCACCGCTACCGGGTATCGCGCCCCCCAGGTGTGCAACATCGTCGGCATCACCTACCGGCAGTTGGACTACTGGGCCCGGACCGACCTGCTCCGCCCCTCCCTCGCCATCGCCCAGGGCTCCGGCTCGCAACGGCTCTACTCCTTTGGCGACGTCGTCCAGCTCCGGGTGGTCAAGCGCCTCCTCGACGCCGGCATGAGCCTCAAGAAGATCCGCCAGGCAATGGACCTGCTGCGAGAGCAGTTCAACAGCGACACTCCGCTCGCCGACGTGACCCTGCTCTCCGACGGCACCACCATCTATGCGGCCCACAGCGCCGACGAGGTCGTCGACGTCTTCCGCCGCGGTCAGGGAGTCTTTGGGATCGCGGTCGGACCGGTGCAGGCCGAGATGGAAGGGGAGATCCACCGCCTCTTCCCCGACGAGCCTGCCGCTCCCGCGATCGCAATCGCGGCCAGGGAGGCGTGAGCTGACCGTCGACTTCCAGGGCCAGGCCGAAACGGTCGAATTCGCACACGACAGCGAACGGCAGTTTGCCCGCCTCCTCGACTTCTACGGGATCCCGTGGGAATACGAGCCGCATTCGTTCCCCATCGAATTCGACCAGTCCGGCGTCCCCACCGGATTCTTCACGCCGGATTTCTTCCTTCCCGACGAAGACATGTTCATCGAGATCACGACGATGAATCAGAAGCTGGTCACCAAGAAGAACCGCAAGGTGCGGCTCCTTGCCGAGCACCACCCTGAGATCCGCTGCAAGATCTTCTACCAGCGCGACTTCCTCCACCTCCTCATCAAGTACGACCTCGAGGCGCCCGCCGACCTCGAATTCGCCCCACCGCCCACCCGGATCCCCGGTCCGGTGCGGGTCGTCGACCTGGGGGAGAGCGAAGCCGGCTGAGGGCCGGAGCGAATTCCTCCCCGGTCTAGAGTCTGGGCCGTGCCCCAGCGCTCGCCCCTCCACGCCGCTCACATCGCCCGGGGGGCCCGCTTCACCGACTTCGGCGGCTGGGAGATGCCGCTCCAGTACGAGGGCACCATCGCCGAGCACCACGCGGTCCGCACCGCGGTTGGCGTCTTCGACGTGTCACACCTGGGTCGCTTCCTCGTCGAGGGCCGGGATGTCACCGGCCTCGTCGGGCGGCTCCTGTGCAACGACCTCACCAAGATCGCTCCCGGCAGGGCGCAGTACACCCTCATGCTCAACGCGGCCGGCGGTATCGTCGACGACATCATCGTGTGGTGGCTCGATCCCGAGCGGATGGTCGTGCTGCCGAACGGGGTGAACCACGACACCGTGCGCGATGCATTCGCCGCTGCCGGAGTCGAGGTGCGGATCACCGATCTGCGCCCCGGCACGGCCCTCCTGGCGGTTCAGGGTCCCGCAGCGCTGGCGCTGCTCGGCGCAACGATCGGTGTCGCCCCCAAGCGCTTTCGCGTCGTCGAACAGCCGCCGCTGGTCGCGGCGGGGACCGGATACACCGGCGAGCCCGGAGCCGAACTCATCATCGAAAGCGACCATGCCCCCGGCGTGTTCGACTCACTCCTTGCCGCCGGAGCCGTCCCCTGCGGCCTCGGAGCGCGTGACGTCCTACGCCTCGAGATGGGTTACCCGCTCTGGGGCCAGGATCTGGATACGACGACTACGCCGCTCGAAGCCGGGTTGGAGTGGGTCATCGGCTGGGATCACGACTTCGTCGGCAGGGAGGCGCTGGTCGCCCAGCGCGCCACCGGGGTGGGCCGGACCCTCATCGGCTTTGCCTTCGCCGACCGCCGGGTGCCGCGCCATGGGTATGCGTTGCGCTGCGGGGCATCACAGGGAACCGTCGCCTCAGGGAACTTCAGCCCGATCCTCGAGGTGGGGATCGGAATGGGCTACGTCTCACCACCACCGGCGCCGGGCGACGACACCGTGACCATCGAGGTGCGCGGGGAGTGGTTCCCCGCCCGCCGGGTCGATCCCCCCTTTCTGGTGCGCTGATGGACTTCACGCCGCACACCCCGGCCGACCTCGAACAGATGCTGTCCTCCCTGGGAATGAAGTCGGTCGAGGACCTCTTCGCCCATATTCCGACCCGCCTCCGCACCGACCCGGATCCCGGGCTGCCGGCGCCGCTCTCCGAGCCCGAGGTGATGGCCCACATCGCCGCCCTCGGGCGCGAGGTCTCCTCGGGCCTGATCTGCTTCGCCGGGGGAGGCGTGTACGACCACTACCTCCCCCCGGTGGTGCGGGCGCTGACACTCCGCCCCGAGTTCGTCACCTCCTACACCCCCTACCAGAGCGAGGTCGCCCAGGGAGTGCTGCAGGCGCTGTGGGAGTACCAATCCATGATCGCCACCATCACCGGGCTCCCCATCGCCAACGCCTCCCTCTACGACGGGGCCTCCGCCGGCATCGAGGCGGTGAACCTGGCAGTCGCCGCTACCGGGCGCAATGCGGTCTGGGTGTCGCGGGGCCTCGACCCCCGCACCCGCGAGGTGCTGGCGACCTTTGGCCGGGCCCGCAACCTCCAGATCGTGGAGCATCCGCTGCTCGGCGGGCGCACCGTGTGGGCAGCCGATGCCACACCGCCTCCGGCCGCAGTCCTGTTCTCCCAGCCGAACTATCTCGGTGTGATCGAGGACTACGACGCCACCGTCGCCATGGCACACGGTGCGGGAGCACTCGCCGTGGCCGCCTTCGACCCGATGCTGCTCGGGGTGCTGCGGTCCCCGGGCGCGGCGGGGTGTGACATCGCCTTTGCCGAAGGTCAGCCCCTGGGCAGCCCGATGTCCTTCGGCGGCCCGGCGCTGGGCGTGTTTGCGACAACCCGCGCGTTGCTGCGTCGCATCCCGGGCCGCCTCGTCGGCCGCACGGTGGATGTGGCAGGCCGCACCGCGTACACCCTCACCCTGCGCACCCGGGAGCAGGACATCCGACGGGAGAAGGCGTCGTCGAACATCTGCACCAACCAGTCTCTGAACGCGATGGCGGCGGCGATCCATCTCGCCTGGCTCGGCCCCGACGGTCTGGCCGAGGTGGGCCGGCAGTCGCTGGCCAAGGCCCACCATCTCGCCGGCCTGCTGGGATCGATCCCGGGCGTCCAGGCCGCGGTGTCGGCGCCATTCGCCCGCGAGTTCGCCGTGCTCCTCGATGCAGCCCCGGATCGTGTGGTCGCAGCGATGGCAGAACGGGGCTACCTGGCGGGTATCCCTTTGGGGACCGACTACCCCGAATTCCCGGGAGGGCTTCTCATCGCGGTCACCGAGCGGCGCACTCGCGCCGAGCTCGAGGGGTATGCCGCGGCACTCCGGGAGGTGATGGCGGATGCCTGAGCCTGGCGGCCGCGCCGTATCCAGCCCCCTCATGGGGGGGGCCGCAGAGCCCACCCTGCGCGAGCTGTCGGCAGCGGGGAGGCGAGCCTGGTCTCTTCCCGAACTCGACGTGCCGACAGCCCCCACCGTCCCCGAGGCGGCGGCAGCCCCGCCACGGCTCCCCGAGGTGTCCGAGCGCGACCTGGTGGCCCACTTCACCCGGCTGGCGCATCGCAACTTCGCCGTGGACCTGGGCGCCTACCCGCTCGGGTCGTGCACGATGAAGTACAACCCCAAGGTGTGCGACTGGGCGGCCGAGCAGGGTGGATTCCGGGACCTCCACCCGGCGACACCGGCCACGCTCGCCGCCGGCGCCCTCGAGGTGATCCTGCAGGCGGAGGACATCCTGTGCCGCCTCACCGGGATGGCCGCCGCCACGTTCCAGCCCCCGGCCGGGGCCGCCGGGGAACTCACCGGCCTGCTGATCATGGGCGCCCACCATCGCCGCACCGAGCGCAACCCGACCACGATCCTCATTCCCGACTCGGCGCACGGGACCAACCCGGCCTCGGTGACGCTGGCGGGCTTCCGGGTCCGCCACGTCCCCAGCGACGCCCGCGGCATGGTCGATCTCGCCGCCCTGCGCGGTGCCGTCGACGACGACACCGCCGGGTTGATGTTGACGAATCCGAACACCCTCGGCCTCTTCGAGGAGAACGTGGCCGAGATCGCGCAGGTCGTTCATGAGGCCGGTGGCCTGGTGTACTACGACGGAGCCAACCTCAATGCCATCCTCGGAGTCGTCCGGCCCGGCGACATGGGCTTTGACATCGTCCATTCGAACCTGCACAAGACCTTCGCCACTCCTCACGGTGGTGGTGGCCCCGGGGCCGGCCCGGTGGCGGTGGTGGAGGGGCTCGCCCAGTACCTTCCCGGCCCCCTGCCGCGCCGCACCGCGGACGGGCTGCGCTGGGTGATGCCGGAACACTCGATCGGGCGGGTGCATGGGCGCCACGGCAACTTCCTTGTCGTGCTGCGGGCCCTCACCTACATGCTGGCCCTCGGCGGACCCGGGTTGCGGGTGGTGGCCGAGCGCTCCGTCCTCAACGCCCGCTACCTCGCCTCGCTGCTCTCTGCTGTCTACACCTTCCCCTACGACGCCCCCTGCATGCACGAGTTCGTCGCATCGGCGGCGGAGGTCAAGCGAGCCACCGGGGTGCGCGCCATGGACATCGCCAAGGCCCTCCTCGACGAGGGGATACACGCCCCGACCGTGTACTTTCCACTGATCGTGGAAGAGGCGCTGATGGTGGAACCGACCGAGACGGAATCGAAGGAAACGATCGAAGCGATAGCCGCTGCGCTCAACGCCATCGCGGCGCGCGCCGCGGTCGACCCCGCAGCAATCCAGCACGCTCCCCACCGCACCCCGGTGTCCCGCCCGGACGATGCCCTCGCCGCCCGCAAACCGGTGCTGACCTGGCACGACATGGAGTCCACCAGTGAAGACGGGTGAGCGGCACGCCGTCGACGGCACCAAGATCGGGTACCGCTCGTGGGAACCGACCACGCCAGCCCGCGCCGTCGTCGTCATCACCCATGGCCTGGCCGAGCACGGCGGCCGCTACCGGCACGTGGCGGAGATGCTGGCCGGGCGCGGCTACGCGGTGATGATCCCCGATCTGCGCGGCTTCGGGGCCTCCGGCGGCAGCCGCGGCCACCTCGACCGCTGGGACCACTACCTCGACGACCTCGCTGTCGACGTCGTCGCGGCGCGGTCGCGCCGGCTCCCGGTGGTCTTGTTGGGACATTCCCTGGGGGGGCTGGTGGCACTGTCGTACGTGCTCGAAGGGCGCCCCGCGCCCGACCTCCTCGTTCTCAGCGCCCCCGCCATCGCCGCAGATCTCCCGCTGGTCAAGCAAGTGGCGGCCCGAGTGCTCGGTGCGGTGATGCCGCGGGTGTCCATAGCCAACGGACTGCGCGGTGACCAGCTCTCCACCGATCCCACCGTGGGGGAGCGGTACTTTGCCGACCCGCTGGTCCACACCCGCACCACGCTCGGGCTCGGCCGCCGCGCTCTCACCGCGGGCGACGCGTGCCGGCGCAACCTGGGGAATCTGACGGTTCCGACGCTCGTGCTCCACGGTGAGCGCGACACCATCGTCCCACCGGCCGTGTCGGAGCCACTGGGCCGGCTCCCGGTTGTGGAGCGGGTGGTGCTCCCCGGGTTCCGGCACGAGGTGTTCAATGAGAACGGGGGAGGCCCGGCCGTCGACCGGGTTGTCGCCTGGATCGAGCCGCGTCTCTAGCGGTTGCCGGCCTCGACCCGCTGCGACACCCGGGCCCGGGTCGCCTCGTCGCAGAAGGCCGCCGCGACCGCATTCCGGGTCATGGCGGCCAGGTCGGCGATCCCGATTCCGCAGTGATCCAGGACCGTCGTGAATTCCCGGACCATCGAGGTGGCGCTCATCAACCGGTTGTCCGTGCTCAGGGTGACGACAAACCCGGCGCGATGGAGGAGGCCGACCGGGTGATCGGCTGCAGTCGGGTACATGCCGGTGTCGAGGTTCGACACCAGCGTCACCTCGAGCGGGATCCGGCGGCTGTGGACCTCGGCAGCCACCGGTCCCATGGCCACGATGCGACCACCTTGCACGGTGGTGTCCTCGATGATGCGAACTCCGTGGCCGATCCGTTCCGCCCCGCTGGCGAGAGCATCGGCGATGCTCCCCACACCGTCGCCCTCGCCGGCGTGGATCGTGATGCGGAGCCCAGACTCGCGGGCCTTGTCGATGGCGCGCTGGTGCCGGCGCGCCGGGTAGCCCGCCTCGGGTCCTGCCAAATCGAAGCCCACGACGCCCGCGCCGACGAACTCGCCGGCGGCTGCAGCGACGGCTGCCGAATCTTCGTCCTGGCGCATGGCGTCGACGATCACGCGGGAGGGGACCCCGAAGCGCTCTTCGGCCTCTGCCAGCCCATCCACCACGGCCGCGATGGCGTGCTGCCGGGTCATCTTCCCCGCCATGTGGAGCGAGGGAGCAAAGCGGATCTCGGCGTAGACGACCCCGGCGCCCGCCATGTCCTCGACCGCCTCGAGGGCCACCCGGCGCATCGCCTCAGGGGTCTGCATCACCCCGAAGGTGTGCATAAAGGCTTGCAGATAGGCCTCGAGGGACGAGGACCCGGCCTGGTGGAACCAGCGGCCGAGGGCTGCGGCGTCGGACTCGGGCAGTCCGCGATAACCCGCTGCCGCCGCAAGCGACAGCACGGTGGCCGGGCGGAGGCCCCCGTCGAGGTGGTCGTGGAGCACGACCTTCGGAAGCCCAGTGATCTCCTCGATCATCGTGCTGAGGCTAGCGGCCACCCGGTTGCGGCCCGGCCCGGCTCCGCCGCCGTCGCCAGACCGCTACTTCATCGAAGCGCGATCCAGCCTCACCGTGGAGGTTTGCGGGTCTGCCGCGTAGACTCGGAGCGTGGATCGTGCGACCCTCGAGGTCATTGGCCTGGCCACCACCGTGGTGGGCGCGCTGCTGCTCACCCTCGCCTGGCTGCGGGCGCGGCAACGCACGGTGCAGCTCCGCGACGCGGTCGTCCACGCCGACAAGGTTGCCGTTCGAGAAGCACACACCGCAGCCGAGTTGCGCAGGACACTCGAGGCGGCCGCCTCCGGGGAACGCGAGGCGGCCTGGTCCGCCCGGATGCTCGCCGGGGGAGTTACTCGCCGCGATGCCATCGTCGCCGCTGGGGGCCGGGAACTGGAGGAGGCCGCGCTATCGGCGGCGGCGTCCGAAGGGCAGCTCGACGACCTGAGGGAGCAACTCCGGCGCCTGGATGAAGAGCTGACCGAGTCCCATCGGCGCAGTGATGCCGATGCCACCCGGCTGGTCGAGATCGAGACCGAACTGGTGGCCGCCGGCGGAGAAATCAACCGGTTGCGGGCGGCGCTCCACCAGGCCGGGGCCGCGCCCGCGAGGACGGCAGCAGCGCCGGATCCCGCCCGCGAGGAACAGCTCGCCTCTGCCCTCGCC
>Ga0154817_1022_pt3 | contig 9655 bp, 8 predicted proteins | sample Rifle2008BG16ft_FD_105825 | JGI IMG/M metagenome (GOLD analysis project Ga0154817, IMG submission 105825) | Actinobacteria bacterium RBG_16_67_15
GAGGAATCGGCTCGGCGAGTTGAAGTTGGTGGCGCCGAAGAGGTTGCGGGTGGTGGCGTGGGTGAGGAACAGATGGCGCTTGGCCCGGGTGATTCCGACATAGGCCAGCCGCCGCTCCTCTTCGAGCTCGGCGGGATCACCCAGCGACCGCATGTGGGGGAATACCCCTTCCTCGAGGCCCACCAGGAATATCACCGGGAACTCCAGGCCTTTGGCGTTGTGCAGGGTCATGAGTGTCACCGCACCCGAGGCGGCGAGAGCATCGACATCCGAGATGAGAGCGGTCGACTCGAGGAACTTCTCCAGGCGCCGCAGGCCGGGCATGTCCTCCCAGGCCTCGTCGCCAAGATCGCTGGAAGGCCCCCGCTCCTCGAATTCGGTGGCAACGGAGAGCAGCTCCCTCAGGTTCTCCACCCGGCTCAGGGCCTCGATGGTGCCCTCCCGCTCCAGCTCGGTGATGTATCCCGTGTCGTCGAGGATCGCCTGCAGTGCGGCGCGGGGACCGTCGGCGGCAGCGGCCACGAGGAGATTGAGGATGGCCACGAACTCGGCGAGCGCATTGGCCGCCCGTCCAGCAAGGCGGGGGTTCTCACCGGCCCGCTGCACCGCTTCGTAGAAGGTGATGCCCTCGGCCTCGGCCATGCGATCGACATGGCCGATCGAAGTGTCGCCGATCCCCCGCTTGGGCACATTGATGATGCGCTTCATCGCCACGGTGTCCGCAGGGTTGATGATTGCCTTCAGATAAGCCATCACGTCCTTGACCTCGCGGCGGTCGTAGAACTTCGGGCCGCCGATCACCTGATAAGGAACCCCGTAGCGGACGAACACCTCCTCGATCACTCGGGACTGGGCGTGGGTGCGATAGAAGACTGCGGCATCGGCTCGGGTCAGCCCTTCCTCATCGAGAGCCTCCAGCCGCTCGGCGATGAAGGCGGCCTCGTCGTGCTCGTCCTCCGCCCGGTACACGGTGATGGGAGAGCCCTCCCCGAGATCGGTCCACAGGTGTTTGGGCTTGCGCCCGGGGTTGTTGGAGATGACGGCGTTGGCGGCGTCGAGGATGGTCTGGGTGGACCGGTAGTTGCGATCGAGGACGATCACCGTGGCATCGGGGTAATCCCGCTCGAACTCGAGGATGTTGCGGATGTCGGCCCCCCGGAACGCGTAGATGCTCTGGTCGGAGTCCCCCACCACGCACAGGTTGTGGTGCTTGGCGGCGAGCAACTGCACCAGGCGGTACTGGGCATGATTGGTGTCCTGGTACTCGTCCACCAGGACGTAGTGGAACCGGTCCTGATAGTGCTCCAGCACATTGGGGAACGCCCCGAACAACTCCACGGTGACCATCAGCAGATCGTCGAAGTCCATCGCCGAAGCCTCCAACAGCCGCTGTTGATAGAGGCGATACACGTCGGCGACCTTCTCGTGGTACAGGCCGTGTTCCCGCTCGGCGAAGGTCTCGAAGTCGACCAAGTCGTTCTTGGCGTTGCTGATCGCGGCGCGGATGCCCTTGGGTGGGAAACGCTTCGGGTCGAGATCGAGGTCACGGACGCACCACTCCACGAGGCGGCGGGCGTCGATGTCGTCGTAGATCGTGAACTGCGACTTGTAGCCCAACAGCGAGGCGTCGCGGCGCAGGATGCGCACGCAGGCGGAGTGGAATGTGGAGACCCACATCCCCCGCGACACGCCTCCCACCAGCCGTGCCACGCGCTCTTTCATCTCGTCCGCGGCCTTGTTGGTGAAGGTGATCGCCAGGATCCCGAAGGGCGAGACCCCGAGGTCGCGGATCAGGTGCGCCACCCGGTAGGTGAGCACCCGGGTCTTTCCCGAACCGGCCCCGGCCACGACGAGAACCGGGCCCTCGGTGGCGGCCACGGCCTGCCGCTGGGACGGGTTCAGCTCCTCGAACAAGGGGGATTCGGGCACGAGCCGAGTGTAGGAGCGGCCCCTGCCCGAATCGCAGGGATGTGATTAGGAAGTCCCCAGTCTCCAGTCTCCAGTCCCCAGTCCGAGCCGGAGCCTGCTGGCTGATGACTGGTGACTGATGACTGGTGACTTCCTTACCAGCCGGTGTCGGCTCCGTCGCGGAAGTCGGCGGCGCGGCAGATCGCCGGGTTGTCCACGTACTGCTTCACCACCCCGGCGGTGAGAGACATCCGCAGGTAGAAGCAGCGCCCGGACAGCGATCGAGCCGCCAGCGCCAGCTCCGTGCCGGCAGCGTCGTCAGCCACCGAAACCACACTCGGACCGGTCGAGGCGGTCACATCGTCGACCCAGGCGAGCACCGGTTCGACGATCGGGAGGCTCGCCGCCAAGGTGGCGGCATCGGGAAAGCCATCCTGCTCGATGGCGACCACGAAGGTGGTCTTGTGGGCGACGGTGAGGGCGTGCATCGCCGCCGAATCTTGGGCCCGGCTGCGGAACCCGAGGAACTGAGGAATCCCTATGCCGATGAGCACGGCGATGATCATCACCACGACCATCAGCTCGATGAGCGTGAAACCCTGTGACTGGCGCAAGCGGCGCAAAGCAACCCCTGAAGACGGCTTCTGAGACATCGGCGCGTTCCCCGGCTGACTTGATGAGCCAGATGCCAGATGCCAGATACCAGATGCCAGATGCCAGATACCGGAAGCCGGGTCGGGACGAGGGGCGAGGGGCGACGGGTGCCGGGTGCCGGGTGCCGGGTGCCGGGTCCGGGTACCGGGTGGTCCGACTGATGACTGATGACTGATGACTGGGGACTTCTTTAGGCAATCAGCCTTGTGATCGCGGCGGCCAGCGCTCCCTGGCGCAGGTCGTCCTTGTCGAGGTAGGCGTTGGCCCCGGCCGCCAGGGCGCGGCGCTGATCGTCGGCGGTGGCCGCACCCGAGAGCATCACGATGGGAACCCGGATCCCCAGCTGGCGGACCCTGGCCGCCAGCGTGGCCCCGTCCATCGTCGGGAGCACGTAGTCCATGACGATCGCATCGAAGGTCTGCTCGGCGAGCACGGAGAGTGCCTCGGTGGGGCTGGCGGCGAGGTCGACCTCGAAGCCGGCCGATCCCAATGCCCCGCCGACCACCTGGCGCGCCCCGCGGGAGTCGTCGATGACCAGAACCCTCCGCCGCGGGCCGGTGTCGCGTCGCTCCCGGGCCGTGGCGGCGAGGCGGCTCGGATCGACCAACACGACGACATCGCCACCACCGAGCATGGCTGCACCGGTGAGATGGGGGACCCCTTCGAGGATCGGGCCGAGTTCCCGGGCCGCCACCTGGCGCCTGCCCAACTCCTCATCGACCAGGAAGCCGGCGGGGCCGAGCGCAGTCGATACGACGACCACACGGCCGGACTCCCGGGTGTCGCGCAGACCCACTGCCTCGGCAAGTGACATCACCGGAATCGATCCACCTCCCCAGGGCATCTCGAGACGCCCCGCCACGGAACGAATTCCGGCGCCGGCCAAAGGAAGACGATCCAGGACGGTAATCGCGGGGATGCCCCAGGTGTGGCCCCCACCCGCCACCAGAACCGCGTCCTGCAGCGCCCGGCTGGTGGGAACCGTGATCGTGATACGGGTCCCCTGCCCGGGGCGGGTGTCGAGTACCACGGTGCCGTGCAGGGCTTCGACCGCCGCGGCAACCATGGCAAGGCCGTGACCTTCTCCGATCATCGGCGACGGTTCCGCCGTGGAGAAGTTGGGTGAAAAGAGCAGGGCTCGCAACACATCCGGGTCCGCGGCGGCCGAGTTGCTGATCAGTCCGCGCCGCAGCGCGGTGTGGCGTACCGCCGCCCAATCGACGCCGCGGCCGTCATCCTCGACCACGATCTCCAAGCGCTGCTCCCGCACCTCGCCGCAGAGCGTCAGAGTGGCGGTGCGCGGTTTGCCGCTCGCCTGGCGCTCCTCGGGAGACTCGATACCGTGCTGTACCGCGTTGACCACCAGATGGCGCAGAGGGTCGGAAAGCCGCTCGAGCACCTGGCGATCGATGGCGTGGTCCATGCCCAGCATTTCGAACCTGACCTCCTTGCCGGCGCGGCGCGATATGTAACGCACCAACTGCGGGAAGGAAGTGGTGATGTCGGACAGCGGAGCCGCGGCTAGATCCACAGCCCGGGCCTGCAGGTCGAGCAGGGCCTTGTCGGCGGTGTCGACCAGTGCAGCCAGAGCCCCCAACTCCTCGGCCATCGCCGCGGCGTCGAGCTTGGCTCGGGCCAGTCTGGCCACGGCGGTCGCCAGGGCTTCCGAATCGACCCGGAGGGAGCAGATCTCGTTGATCAACCGAAAGAGGCCGGCGGCATTGACTCGGACGGTCTCCCCGAAGGCCCAGGAGTCGATGGCACCGAGAAGCCCGCCGAGATCACCCTGAGGTCGGGAGACGCGCACTTCGGCCGGAACCACTACTTCCTCCTGGACTCGCAAGGCCCGACGGAGAGCCCGTATTCCCGTCGCCAGCCCCGGCGTTCCCGTTGCGGGATCGGAGCGCACTGCGGGAACCATCTGGCTGGCGAGCAGTCCGAGGGCCGACGCGAGCTCCTCGTCCGCCGCGACCTCACCGGAGGCGATGGCGCGCCATGCCTCCTCGAGCGCCTTGCCGGCATCGGAGATCGCGGTGAAACCCATCATGCGGGCAGTGCCCTTGATGGTGTGTCCCTCCCGCACCATGGTGCGGAGCTCCTCCTCGCCGAGCGGGCCGGACGCCAGCGACTCCGCCCCGGCGAGCAGCCGGCCGGTGCGCTCCTCCACCTCGCCGGCGAACAGGCGCTGCAGGTCCTCTTCGATGATCAAGGGGCCACCCCAAGGAAAGTCGTTGGTGGATATATCGGCTCGGTCCGAGCGGGCCTTGACTAGCTACTGGGGGAAGCTGACAGGCAACAGGCAACAGACAACAGGCAACAGACAACAGACAACAGATGACAGCCACCGGCTAGGTCTGGCTGATGACTGAGGACTGACGACTCGAGACTCCCCCAACGCCGAACCCCCGGCCTTGCGGCCGGGGGTTCGGATCAGTCGTCTGCGATTACGGCCTGGGGTCTAGCCCTCGGCCTCCGCCGCCGCCGCTGCCAGCTCAAGGATTTGAGCCTGCAGGTCCTTGGACTTCGGGCCACCCATGTCGGACATGAGTTCGCCGCTGTCCCAACCTTCGAGGTACCAAACAAACGCCATGCCATGAGTGTCGCCACCGTTGGGGGTCGGGACATAGTCCGTGACCGTCCAGGTGTCGTAGTTCACGACGATGGTCTCCCAACCGCGCATGTTCGAGACCCAGACCTCATTGGCATCGAGGTCCGGATTCAGGGCGCAGTGGTCCACCGAAGCAGCAGAGCCGCCGAGATAGAACGGGTTCACCGTGCCATCACCGAGCGAGTCCGTCCGCAACTGACGGAAGTCCTTCAAGTCGAGGATTCCCAGGAACGACCCGGTGTTGTGGCTGCCTTCGCCCTTGCCGACGATGAAGGCCAGCGTCTCGTCCTTGCTCAGGCAGATGCCGTAGGGACCGGCCACGCCTGCGCTGGTGATTCCCACGAACTCGTTCGCCTCGTTGTCGAGCTTCAAGACCTTGCTGATCTCGGCCTCGACCACGTAAGTGAACTTGCCGTCCATGGTGTGGGTGATCCCGATCGGGTGATTCAAGTGCTCACCGCAGATCTCGATCACTTCCGGCGTGGTGGTGTTCACCTTGGCGATGCATGTCACTCCGCCTTCCTGATCACGCAGGAAGTTGGCACCCATCGACACGTACACCCATGCTCCATCGGGGCTGGGGGTGGTGAAGGGGTGACCCATCGGCTTGACGTCGTCGTAGGTGATCGACCGCACCACCCGGTTGTTGTCGTTGGGATCGAGGATGTGATGCGGGCCGCCCGTGGCGCCAAAGCCCCACTGGAGGATGACCCGGTCGTTACCCTCGGCATCGGTCCATGCCTGAATGTGGTGGATTGCCTGGCTGCGGAGGCCGAACTGGAAGTACGACTCCTGCTTCAGCACCTTGTCGATCTGGCCGGTCCGGGTGTTGTAGATCCCCACGAAGCAGGTCTGCACAGAGCCTTCTGCCGTCGGGGTCTCGCACCATCCCTCGTAGAGCCACTTGCCGTCGGGCGAGACGCCGACGCCGTGCGGCCCACGGGTGATGGGATCGGCCGGGTTCAACTGGTACAGCTTCGAGAACAGCACCTCGTGGGTGACTGCATCGATGGCGTGCCAGCCCTGGAACTGCGGGGCCTCGTCGTCCTGGGCCGGGTTCGCCGGCTCCATGCTCTCGGAGGTGAAGTACACCTTCGGGTGCGCCGCAATGTCCCAGGCATCCGGGCCAGCCGACGAGTCGGTGGCCTGGAAGACCAGGTGCAGACCGCCGCGTACCGACTCGGTGTTGGCCCAGCCATCGTCGACGACCGGTGCCGGGGCGGCATCGGTGAACAGTGCGCCCGCCGATTCGACGCTCACGGTGTCCACGCCGCCTGCCAGCTGGTCCTGCAACGAGGTGATCTGAGCGTTGGCTGCGTCCAGATCGCCCTGGACCGCATCGAGTTCGTCCTGCGAGATTCCACCGCCGCCGCTGCATGCCGCAGCCACGAACGCCAGGATCACGGTGAATACCAAAAGCCGGGTGGTCACACCCGGCATCCTGTGTCGACTCATGTCTCCCTCCCAGGGGATGTCGCTTCGTCGTTTCGGCACACCCGGGAGGCTCTGGGCATCACAGTGCCCATCCCACTCCTATCGCGTGCCCCGATGAACGCAAGGTATGGGCCGGCACCGCACCGACCCAGGGGCCTTTGGCCCCTCGCCCGCCGCATTAGTGCCCTACCTGGTAACCGCGCCCCACAGATACCCTGCCCGGGCCAGTCCAATGACGGACCCTTCTGGGAGGAAATCACAAGCATGAAAACCCCAAGACTGTTGATCGCCGCCGTTGCCGTGGCGGTGCTGGCACTCGGTGTCGCCGCCTGCGGCGATGACGATGTTGCCGAGACGACGACCACTGCTGCGGCAGCGACCACAACGACCGCCGCCACCGGAGCCGCGACTACCACGACGGCGGGTGTCACCACCACCGCCGGCAGCGGCTCTGAAGACTATGTCACCGAGGTGACGGTGACGGCCGACAAGACGCTGTTCGACGTAGCCGAGATCACAGCGAAGGCCGGGGTCGAACTCACGGTGACTTTCGTAAACATCGACGCCGAGGCAGATGCCCCGCACAACATCCATTTCCGGATGGGTAGCGAGAACTTCTTCACCGTCCCCGCCGAGGCGACCAGCGAGGAAGACCTGGTTTTCACCCCCAGCACCGCGGGTACGTTCACGTTCTTCTGCGACACGCATCCGGACGTGATGCTCGGCACCTTCATCGTCATCCCGTAAGGGGAGACGACCCCAGGACGAGTGGAACCCCCACGGCCGCAAGGCCGTGGGGGTTCTTCTTTGCGGGTACCGGGTACCAGATACCTGGCACCAGATCCCAGACACCAGACACAGACGTGCCACCAGCTCCCCTCGCCCCTCGCCCCTCGCCCGCCGTCCCTCGTCTGGCACCGGCACGTGGCACCTGGCACCCGGCACCCGGCACCCGGCACCCGGCATCCGGTACCTGGCCCCTGGCATCTCGTATCTGGTACGCCCCTCCCTCCGCGCAAGCGTGAGGGCCCCCGCAGGGGCCCTCACGACCATCCAGTACCCGTCCGTCTAGCCGGTGGGGTGGGCCACCAGCCAGGACAGGTAGGCCGCCACCGCGTCGATCTCCTCGGAGGTGAGCCTCTCGTCAAAGTTCATGTCGATCACGCCGCCGCCGAGGGCGGTGGCGATCTTGGTCCGGCCCGATCCCACAATGGAGGGGGCCTTGTCCGTCCCCTGGGCGAGAGGCCCGTGACACTCCTGGCAGCCGTTGCCGAAGCCGCCGGTCTCCTCCCACACGATCTTGCCCAGGGCAAGGATCGGATCGTTCTCCGGGCTGCGATCGGCGGCCGTGGTGGTCGTGGTGGCCCCGGGGATCGTGGTGGTGGTCGTCGGGGGCGCCGCTCCGCCGCGCAGGTAGGCGACGATGCTGTTGATCTGCGTCTCGGTCAGGATCCGGCCGAACCGCGGCATCAGCTTGTAGCCCTCGAAGACCCGGGTGAAGATGAAAATGTCGTCGCTCTCCAGGGCGGGCGAGGTGGCGTCGAGAGGAGGGATGCCGGCGTCTTCGTCACCAGCGCGATCCACCCCATGGCAGCGGGAGCAAGCCAGCACGAAGAGCTGCTCTCCGGTGAGGAGCTCGTTCTCGAGCGGGGTGCGCCAGTTGGCCATGGAGAACTCGACCGCTTCCAGGGACCTGAGATATGTGGTCACGGCGACCCCCTCCTCCGAGGTCAGCGGGCCGCCGTAGTCGATGGAGTACGCCACCATCTCGGTGCCCGGGACGCCGACGTCGATCAGTTGCTTGATCTGGGTGTCGTCCACCGAGAACAGGAACTCGACCGAGCCGATGGCGGGAGCCACCGCCCCGGTGCCGTCGATCCCATGGCAGGAGGCGCAGTTGTCCGCAAAGATCTGCTCTCCCTGATCGGCGAGGTACTGCTCCTGGCTGGTGCGGGCATCGGCGCGCTGCGCCGGCTCGTAGAACCGGAACAGGGGGAAGGCGAGGACGAACAGGCCCATCAAGACCAGCCCGGCCACCATCCATTTGCGCGTTGAGGCCTCGAGAGCAGCCCGCTCGGGATTGGGTGTGGTTCCCGTCATCTCAGGTGCAGCTTTCCCCGGTTGGCGGCTCGTCTATCGATTCGGCGGTGCCCGCTGGCGGGCCGTGGGTGACGGAGCCGGTGTCGACCTCCACCACCCCGTCGGCGTTGATCGTCACCGCAAAGCGATCCATCCCCCGTGGCGCCGGGCCGGAGCGCACTTCCCCGGCTCGATTGAACTTGGAGCCGTGGCAGGCGCATTCGAATTCACTCGAGTTCTCGCACCACGACACCCGACAACCGAGATGGGGGCACTTCTGCCATAGGGCCACGACCGCTTCGTCGATCTTGGTGAGATACGTCTGGGCGGACCGCACGTAGACCGCGGTGCCCGAGAACACATCGGCCTCGGGCAGCGTCTTGACCACGCCACTCAGGCCCGATCCCGGAAGCGGACGGAGCAGGTCCCAGGAGGTCCAGGCCCCGGCGCATCCGATCATCACCACCCCGGCCTTCCAGCCGCGGTTGAGGAATTCCCTACGGTCGAATCCGTCGTTCATAGCTCACCGTGCCATTCGTTCCAGGGCCATACCCAGCCCCAGTTGGGGCCGCGGAAGGCGAATCCGATCAGCGTGAGCAGCAACCACACCACCAGGAAGGTCGTGAAGATGGCCACCGCCACCTTGCGGGCTTTGGGATACAAAGCGGGATTGCGGTCGATGTAAGGCAGCGCCATCAACCCAATGATGATCGCTCCGGGCACGAACACCCCGGCGATCATCGGATGGAAGTGCGCCAGCAGCTCCTGGAGCGCTGCAAAGTACCAAGGAGCCTTCTCCGGGTTCGGAGTCTCGAAGGGGTTCGCCACCTCCCGCAGGGGGGCATCGAAGAGAATCGAGACGATCAGCACCAGCAACAGCACGGCTAGCGCGACCACAGCGTGGCGCACCAGGAGGTGCGGGGACACCATGACCAGGTCCTGGTCCGCGGGCACCTTGCGCTCACCCCCGGC
>Ga0154817_1096_pt3 | contig 9488 bp, 13 predicted proteins | sample Rifle2008BG16ft_FD_105825 | JGI IMG/M metagenome (GOLD analysis project Ga0154817, IMG submission 105825) | Actinobacteria bacterium RBG_16_67_15
GCGGTGGCGTGGGGGTGGCGCCACCCTGCGGCCTGACAAAAGGAGAAGGCCATGGAACCCACGTGCAGTTTCGAGGAACGGGACGCACAGCCGACACTGTCGATCCACACCAGCGCCGCGGTCCAGGACCTACCCGGCATCTTCGGCGAGGCCTTTGGGGCGGTCATGCAGTACCTGGGCCAACTCGGCGAGCACCCCGCCTCCATGCCGTATGCGGCGTACCGCAACATGGACCTGCAGGACCTCGACGTCGAGATCGGTTTCCCGGTGGCACGGCCGCTCCCCGGCGAGGGTCGCATCCAACCCGGCGAGATCCCCGGTGGGCAATGGGCCACACTGCTGCACGTCGGGCCGTATGACCAGATCCACGCGGGCTGGGAGGCGCTCACCGCAGCCATAGCCGCCACGGGGAGGACGATCGCCGGGCCGGCCTACGAGTTCTACCTCGATGGACCGGAGACCCCTCCCGAGAGGATTCGGACGCTGCTGGGGCACCCGGTGGTGTAGCGACCGTGCGACCTCGGGCGGCCTGTGCGCTCGCCGCGTACCATCCCGCCCGTGACTGCCGTCGCCGTGACACTTCGCAGCCGACCCCGCCTGCCGCGTTGGCTGGCCCGCACCCTGGCCTTTGGTGCGATCTTCGCTGCGCTGGCTCTGGTGTGGGAGGGCTACAAGGTGCTCGGCAAGACGAGTGACGGGCTGATCCCCTTCACCGACGTGCGCCTGCCCGTCCGCCCCGACGACACCTCAATGCCTCACATCTTCGACGTGTTCGCCGCGCTGTTCCGCCCGGTGAGCCGGGCCCGCGATGCCGACCTGCTCGTGTGGCTGCTGATCAAGAACGCCGCCATCACCTGGCACCGCGCTGCGATCGGGTTTCTGATGGGGAGCCTTGCCGGATTCGGGCTCGGGGCGCTATTCGCGCGCTCCCGGCTGCTCGAGCGCGGGCTGATGCCGTTCGTCGTCGCCAGCCAGACCATTCCTCTGATCGCCATCGCCCCGATGATCGTGATCTGGGGTGGCTCCGGCGCCTGGCCGCCGTGGCTGGTCAGCGCCTTCGGGCTAGACGACGCCGGGTTCTCGGTGGCGATCATCTCCGCCTACCTCACCTTCTTCCCGGTGACCATCAACTCGCTGCGCGGTCTGCGCTCCCCAGACCCGGCCGCAGTGGAGTTGATGCGCTCCTTTGCCGCCAGCGAAACCCAGGTGCTCACCAAGCTGCGCATGCCGGCATCGATCCCCTACGTGTTCACCGCATTGAAGATCTCGGCGACGGCCAGCGTGATCGGGGCCATCATCGGCGAGCTGCCGGCGGGTCTCGGCGACGGACTGGGACGATCGCTGCTCACCTTCTCCTACTACTACGTGAGCGGCCCCGAGAAGCTCTACGGCGCCATCCTGATCTCGGCACTCCTCGGCATCACCTTCGTTGCCCTGGTGTCACTGGCCGAGCGCATCGTGGTGCGCCGCGGCCGGCGCCCGGTGGAGGATGTGGTAGGAGTGGCGGAAGACGCAATGGCTGAGCTGCGCGAAGACGTGTGAGTGTTGGCCGAGATGTCAGATATCAGATCTCAGATATCAGGCAGAGGAAGCCCGCCTCGCCACTCCGGTACCAGACCTGAGATCTGACATCTGAGATCTGAGGTCTTCCGGCTACATCGGTGCCGCTCTGCCCGTCAGGTTGTTGAAGCGGCTGAACTCGGCGGCGAAGCCGAGCTGGAAGCGGTCGGTGGCGCCGGCGCGGTGCTTGGCGACCTCGATCTCGGCGATGCCCTTGTTGTCGGCGTTGGCCTCGTTGTAGAGCTCGTCGCGGTAGATGAACATGACCACGTCGGCGTCCTGCTCGATGGCGCCCGACTCGCGCAGGTCGCCGAGGCGGGGGCGCTTGTTCTCCCGGGCCTCCAACTGCCGGTTGAGCTGCGACACCGCAATCACCGGCACCTGCAGCTCGCGGGCCAGGTTCTTGAGCGAACGGCTGATGTCGGCGATCTCCTGCTGGCGGTTCTCCGCGGCGCGGGGGCCCTGCATCAACTGCAGGTAGTCGACCACGATCAGGCCGAGGCCCTGGCGGCGCTTGAGGCGGCGGCACTTGGCCCGGATCGCGGTGACGGTGAGCGCGGCGCCGTCGTCGACGTAGAGCTTCAACTCATAGAGGCGGGACGACGCCTGGCTGAGGCGGCGCCATTGATCCATGTCGAGGTTGCCGGTTTTGATCTTGGAGGAGTCCACCGAGGCCAAGGCGGAGAGCAGCCGGTGGATGATCTCCTCCTTGCTCATTTCCAGGGTGAACATCGCCACCGGCGACTCGGTGGCGACATGGGTGGCGATGTTGAGGGCCAGCGTGCTCTTGCCCATCCCGGGACGGCCGGCGATCACCACCAGGTTGGCGGGATGGAGTCCGGCGAGGAGTTGGTCGATGCGGAAGAACCCGGTGGGGATGCCGGTGACGTCGCCCCCGGTGGTGCCCAGCTCCTCGATGCGCTCCAGCGTGGCGTTGAGCATCGGTCCGATGGCCATCAGGCCCTCCCCGATGCGGCGCTCGGCGACCGCGAAGACCTCGGCCTCGGCGCTGTCGAGCACCTCGTCGATCGGCATGTCTCCCTTGAGAGCCAGCGCCCCCACCTCGCTCCCGGCGCGGAGGAGCCGGCGCCGCGCCGAAGTCTCGTCGACGATGCTGACGTAGTACTCGATGTTGGAGGTGGAAGGCACCGCCTCCATCAGCCGGGTGATGAAACCGACGCCACCGATCCGGTCCAGCCACTCCCGACGACGCAGCCAGTCGGCCACTGTGATCGGGTCGATCGGCTGGTTGCCGTCGAATAGTGCGGTGACGGCTTCCCAGACCGACTGGTGAGCCGGCTTGTAGAAGTCGTCGGGCTTGAGGACCTCGAGCGCCGCGTTGGCGGCGTCGGCCGAGAGCATCACCGCACCGAGGACGGACTCCTCGGCATCGATGTTGTGAGGAGCGCCCCCACTGGCGGGCGTCCGGATGCTCTCGAGCGCAGTCATGTCCTCCTCAGGCGGGGATCACATCCAGCGTGAGCTGGATCTCGACCTCCGGATGGGCCCGTACGGTCACCTGGTGGAGTCCGATCTCTTTGATCGGCCCGGCCATCCGCAGCTGATCATGGGAGACAATCACACCGGTGTACTTGGCGATGGCTTCGGCGACGTCCCTGATCCCGATGGAACCGAAAAGGCGGCCCTCGTCGGCGGCGCGAGCCGCCACCACCACGGTGGTGCCGGAGAGGGCCTGCGCCATCTCTTCGGCGGATTCGAGCGACCTGCGCTCCGCCTCGGCCCGGGTGGCCCGGATCTTCTCGGCGTCCTTGAGGGCGCCGCGGGTGGCGGCCATCCCCAGGGAGCGGGGCACCAGGTAGTTGCGGGCGTAGCCATCGGCGACATCGACGACATCGCCGCGCAGCCCGAGCTCAGGAACGTCCTGGGTGAGTATCAGCTTCATTTGCCGAGGTAGGGCAGGAGCGCCATCTCGCGTGCCGACTTGATCGCCGTGGCGACCTTGCGCTGGCACTGGGGGCAGGTACCCGTGACCCGCGACGAGCGGATCTTGGCGCGGTCGGACATGAACCGGCGCAGCAGCGCCAGGTCCTTGTAGTCGACCTTGCCGTCGTGCTGCGTGCAGATCACGCAGACCTTGGGCTTGGCCTGACCGCGGCGCGGCCGCTCGGGCGCCCGCCGCTTCGGCTTGCCCGGAGCGTTCTTCTTTCTAGGCATCGATCCTCCTGGGGAAGTTCAGTTCTTTAGAAGGGAGCCTCGTCGGGCTCCCATTGTTCGCGGGCCACCGGGGCTGCCGGGGTACTCGCCGGGGCGGCGCCGCCGCCAAAGGAATCGCCGGCACGGGGGGACCGGGTCACCGCAGCGGTGGCCCAGCGCAGGGAGGGACCGATCTCATCGATCGACACCTCGACCACCGAGCGCTTCTCGCCCTCGGCGGTCTCCCAGTTCCGCTGCTCGAGGCGGCCGGTCACGATGACCCGCATGCCCTTCTGCAGCGACTCGGCGGCGTTCTCGGCGGCGTCACGCCACAGCGTGCCGCCGAAGAACGAAGTGTCCTCCTGCCAGGTCCCGCTCTTGTCCTGCCAGCGGCGATTCACCGCAAACCGCAGTCGGGCCATGGCCAGGCCGCTGGCGGTGAAACGCAGTTCCGGATCGTCGACGAGGTTTCCGATGAGGGTCACGTGATTCGCTGCCATGTGTCTTTACCTCTTGGCGCAATCGTTGGTATTGATGGGACCCATGATGAGGTCCGGGTGTGACACTCGCGGCTACTCAGGACGGAAGAACTTGTGCCGGACCACCTGGTCGGACAAGCTCAACGCCCGGTCGATGTCGACGATCGCGTCGGGTTCGGCTTCGAACTGGAGCACCGAGTAGAAACCCTCGGTGAGATGGTTGATCTCATAGGCGAATCGCCTCTTGCCCCAGAAGTCGTCCTTCTTCATCTCGGCGCCTCGTTCGGTGAGAGCACTGGAGACGCGTTCGACTTCCCGTCGTACGTCGGCTTCGGCCATCTCAGGCCGAAAAATGGTCATCAACTCGTAGGTGCGCACGATGCGCTCCACCTCCTTTGGACACTCGCATCTGGCGAGGGGCCCCCTCTCAGGGGCAGGTTGGGGAAGGCGGGCAGTGTATCGCAAGAAGTCACCAGTCACCAGTCGCCAGTCACCAGCCATCCGGACTGGGGACTGGCGACTGGGGACTCGGGACTCATTCGAGCTTCCGCTGCAGCCACTCGATCTCCCGGCGGTCGTCCACCGCCGGCTCGATCCCAGCAGCACCCAGGATCGCCAGGGCGCGCTCGAGGGCGCCGCGGGCCTCGTCGATCTGCTGCTCGGCAAAGGCCAGCGCCCCCTGGTTGAGCACGGACATCGCCTGTCCGTATTCGTCGTCGGCCGAGCCGAGCCGGGCGGCCTCTTCGAAGTGGGCTCGGGCCGCCGCGACGTTCCCGAGATGGAGTTCGACATGCGCGAGGTTGTGCGCCTCGACGACGACCATCCCCACATCGCCGAGCTGTCGGTTCAGCTCCAGGCTCGCTTCGAAGAGGGCGGCGGCACCCGCAAAGTCCCCGTTCATGCGGGTCGACTGAGCCAGCATGTGGAGGGGCGCCTGGAGCATCGCTGCCTCGAATCCGTGTGCCAGTTCGTGCGCGATCGTGGCGTGGGCTTGGGCGAGTTCGTAGTCGGATTCGTCGAAGGCGTCGCGACTCGCCGCCAGGTGAGCAAGGACGAGGGCCTCTGGATCATCCAGCTCGCTCGCGATCTGCAAAGCCACCCCATTGGTCGCCGCCGCTGAGTCGACGTCTCCCAGGCGGAACGCCAGGAGACCGGCACCGTAGAGGGTGAGCACGCGCCACTTGGTGTGGGAGTGATCCAGATCCAGGAGGCGGCGAAGAACCTGGAGACCTTCGAAGGCATCCCCGCCGATCACCCAGAGCCGCCAGGTGTGAGCCGCCAGCTCGATGGCGAGCTCGGCCTCCCCCTCGTCGAGAAAGCGAAGGGCCGCGGGTTCGATGAGATGCCGCTCGGCGAGAAGCTGTTCGAGATCGGCGCCACGCGGCTCGCCCCGTCGCACCGGACTCCCCGAAGACGAGGGAAAGTCCCAATGCAGCTGCCGGGCACGCTGCAGCAGCTCCGCAGCGGTCTCGCGCGAGATGTCAGGACCGGGCGCCGTTATCAGCGGAATGTAGTGGGCGCCTCAGCCGACAGCACGAGCAGCACAACCAGCGCAAGGTTCTTGAGGAGTTGACAGTCGCACCTAGGGGAGGCCTGTGGCAGCCCTCCTACTGTGTCGTCGCGGGTCGAATCCACGAAGGAGGCTTTATGTCAACGATCGAGTTCAGTGTGCGTCGCCGCGATCTGGCATGGGCGTTGGCCCTGGTGGTGTTGGTATCGGCGATCTGGGTGGCGCGAAGCGATGTGGCTGATGCGGGTGGGTCACCCCCGGGAACCGGTATTGCCGTGGTGTACGTGGCGGTGGGTACCAACTATCCCGACGCCCTCGGGGTCGGACCGGGGGCCGGTGCCGATGCGGCTCCGATCATCATCCTGCCCACCAACCCCCCGATTCCCGCCGCCTCGGAGGCCGAACTGGTCCGCCTCGATCCCCGGACGGTGATCATCATCGGGGGGACTGTGGCGATCTCGGCGGCGATGGAGACCGCGTTGGGAGTGTTGCTGCCCAACGCCACGATCACTCGGATCTCGGGAGCCGACCGTTATGCGACCAACGCGGCGTTCTCTGCCGCCACCTTCCCATAGAAGGCTGGGCCTCGATACCCCCAGCCGCCTTTACCGGAACCTTCCCCGCAAGCGACATCGTCGAGGTCGGCCTTGTCGCAAGAAACGAAAGCGACGGCGTGCTGTATGCGCCGCTCCAGCTCCCACACGGTGCCGAAATCCTTCAATTCAAGGCTTCCGTCTACGACAACTCCGCCAGCAGTGACGTTGGTCTCTACCTCTATCGGATGGATACCAGCGCGGTCGCCTCGGCCGCCGCGGAGGTAGGCACCAGCAGCTTCTCGGGAGGCCAGGTCGTCCTTTCGGATACGACCATCAACATGGGCACCGAGATCGTCGACAACGAGCACTACGCCTACTTCGTCCTCGCGACCGGCGTCATGGAACCCACCATATTGGAGGTGTTCGTCACCAGTGTGATGGTGCGCTACCGCCTCGGCGCGTCGACCGGCTAGCCAAGAGTACGAGGATCAGCCAAGGCTCCGATGGATCTTCCCCGTTGAGAGATTGCGCTCCGCCAAACCCGACGAGGTATCGGCGGCTACTCGTCGGCACGTGCTCGGACCTGATGGGTCAATGTGTGGTGTCTCCGGCACAAGAGCACCAGGTTGTCGATCCTCCTCTGGCAACCGGACGTCTCTTTCGGTCAGCTCGTCGGGCCGTACTTGCGCTGCGCGGCCTGCTTGGAGACACCGAGCATTGCGCCGATCTCAGACCAGGTGCGATGGGCGCGACGTGCCGAGCGGACAGCCGCCTCCAGGGCCTCGTCGATCTCGGCGCGTTGGTCGGCGAGCTCGGCGATCACACGCAGCGCCTTGGTGTCTGCGACCTTCAGATCCTCCGCGGCGACGCGGTCGGCCCACTCCTCCAAGGCGCGAGTGCGCTCGGCGCGAGTCTTGTTCATCCGGTCACCAGCCCTTCAGAAACTTCAAACGGGCGGCCATGGCATGAATAGTCGCAACGCCTTGCTCGTCGACGACGACGCCGACTTCCAATGGTGCGCCCGCTCGCGACGGTCCGATGAACATCATGACAACAGGATCATCTGTCTCGAACACGCGCCAGTGGTGGCGAAGGGCATGCACCATGTCCTCCTCGGCGACACCGTGCTTGCGAGCGCTCGCATCGATGTCCACTGCGAGACCCTAGGTCACTCCTGGAGGCTCGTCAATACCTGTTGACGCGCCCCCTGTGAGTGTGTGACTGAGGCCTGAAGACTGACGACTTCCCGCTACTTGATCCGGTACCCGCCCATTTCGTTGGCCAGCACCCAGGCCACCACGGTCCCGGTTTCGATCGCTTCGGTGACCGTCGTCTCCGGCGTGACTCCGGCGGAACCGGGCTGGCCCTTGCCGGGGTGGGCGGCACGGATGGCACGGAGGCGTTGCTGCCAGCAGGCGAAGTTGGCGGGACGCAGGTCCACCCACCCCTTCGCCGCCCAACGGTCCCGCTCTGCCGGCGTGACCTTGAGCGCCTCCCCGGTTGGACTCTCCGGGATGCGGATGAACGGACCCCGATCCAGCGTCGCCCCGTCGGGATGCAGGATCGGGATGCCCAGCGAGGTGATGGTGTCGCGCAGGCCGGGGCGCTCGTCGAGCAGGCGGCAGGCCATGGCGCTCAACTCCTCGGCGGTGGCGGCGACCACGGCGGGGAGGGTGCCAAAGCCGAGGGCGAGCAGTTCCGCCTCCCACAGCAGCTTCGACAACTCCGGCGGGCCCAACTGTCCCAGCGCCACCCCGTGGGTTCCGGTCGATTCCTCGAGCGAGCGCAACTCGTCGAGCACCCGGGAGCGCAGCACCCCGGCTCGATAGGAGGGGCTGAGCACGCTCGAGTCCACGGTGCCGACCACGTCACGACCGGTGTTGACGCCGACGATTTCCTGCACGCAAAGGTGGGCGATCTCCTCCGGCGTGACGAACTCCATTTGGCCGAGCGAAGTGATGGCCTCGAACTCGCCCTTGGTGAACACCCCGTTCTCGCCGGTATCCACGATCGGCAGCTCCAGGCTCGACTCGCGCACGAACCCGGTGGGCTCGAGTCGCAAGTTCAGTTCGTTGCCGAGGGGCTCGGTCCGCGCCCGATAGCGGCACACCGGGTGACCCTTCTCGCGAATCACCCGATGACCGACATCGGAGTATCCGATGAGCGCCGCCGGCTTGATCTCCTTGACGATGGGGCCACCCGGGGTGCGCCCCATCAGGAAGAGGAGACCGGTGTGGGCGAAGGCGACCGCGGTCTTGGTCATCAGCTTGGCCGAGGGGCGGTCCTCGGAATGGGTGTAGGGGATGTTGAGACCCATGCCCCCGGTGCCGGTGGTGCCCACCTTGAGATAGACCCGGGTCCCCGCCTGGCGCATCGCCCGGTCGAGGATCAGCACGTGGCGGATCAACTGCGGGAGCGGTTGCGACAGGATCAGCGTCTCCACGTCGTGGGACACCGCGGTCACGGCGATGTCGCGTCCGGCCTCGAGGTCGTCGAGGTCACGCTCGGCCGCCAGCGACGAGGCGTACACGTCCTGATAGGAGATGCCCGTGGCGGTGTTGATCGCATCGACCACGACATCGGGTCGGTACTGTTCGACGAGGCCGGCAAGGCGCGACCGCCCGTAGGCGGCGTCGAGCGGACCGAGCAGGTCTTCGAAGATGGCATCGCGGGCGACCGGGTCTTCGAGCAACTCGGCCCGGGGACGGCGGGAGAACTCCTCGCGCACGAAGACGTCGCCCCATTCCCCCACCACCTCGACTCCGGCGGGTACGAGGTCGCCGAGGGCGGAGACCGCCTGATCCACCTCGTCCTGGCGGAGCGACACGATCACGATCCGTTCCGGGTGCAGATCGAGTGCGATCCGATACGCCACCTGGTAACCGACCATGCCGGCGCCGCCGAGCACGAGAAAAGTGCGATCTGACAAACGAAACCCTCCTGTGAAGCGCCCCCAGCATCCCGGGAGAGGCCTCCCGGCGACTAGGGCAATCGGACCCCATCTGCGAAAGCCAACAGCCCACAGCCGGAGCGACCCGGCATCTGGCATCTGGCATCTGGCACCCAGCACCCAGCACCCAGGGGGCCTTCCGGCCCGGGAAGCCGTGGCGGGCCTGCGATAGCGTGGCAACGATGACGCAGACGCTGCCCCGTGCCACCACATCGGCCCGCATCATTCTCGGCGACGAGGCCGTGGCGCTCGGGGCGATCGACGCCGGCGTCACTGCCGCCTACTCCTACCCCGGGACC
>Ga0154817_1120_pt4 | contig 9412 bp, 9 predicted proteins | sample Rifle2008BG16ft_FD_105825 | JGI IMG/M metagenome (GOLD analysis project Ga0154817, IMG submission 105825) | Actinobacteria bacterium RBG_16_67_15
CTCTGCGCAGCGCCGCCGGGGCGGAGGCGGGGACGATCGGGGCGACCGGGGGCACCTGCACCGGGTGATAGGCCTCGCCGATGGGAGGACGATGGTCTGCCTCCCCCTTGTTGGGCCACGCCGCCATCGCCCGTTCTGCCATCGCGGTGATCGTCAGCGACGGGTTCGACCCGAGGTTGGCCGGGACCACCGAGCCGTCGACTACCGAGATCGTGGGATGACCGAACATCCGGTGATAGGGATCGACCACCCCGGTCTCGGCCGACCCCCCGATACAGGCCCCGCCGATGAGGTGGGCGGTCAACGGAGCCCCGAACAGCGATTCGTTGATGCTCGCCATGGCGTCGCCGCCCATCACCTGTGCGGCGAGTTCGGCCGCCTCATGGGCAATTGGTAGCCAGCACGGGTTGGGTGTGCCGTGGCCCTGCCCGGCGCGGACCCGACGCCCGGTTGGCCCCGAGGTGAGCTGCAGCCGGACACTGTTGTCCTCGCTCTGCATCACCAACAGGATCATCCCCCGTTCCGACCAGTGACGCACCGAGAGCGAGCGCAGCCAGACGAGGGGTGATCGCACCATCCGGCCCAGGTAACGGAGGGGTTGCAGCCGTCCTCCCGGCACCGGGATCGAGGCGAGCAATCCCATCGAGTTGCTTCCCGCCGGATAGCGGACCGGTTCGATGCGGGTCCGGGGAGTGGGACTGAACGACGAGGTGATGGCGACACCGTGGGAGTAGTCGACGTCGCGGGCGCGGGCCACCGCCCCGGTGAGCGATTCCGAATTGGTGCGCACCAGATGACCGACACGTTGCGACATCCCGGGAAGCCGACCCTGGGAGCGGAGGCGGAGGAGCAAGCGGGTGGTGCCCAGCCCACCGGCGGCGATCACAACTCGATTGGCGGTGAAGGTCTGCACTCGCTGACGGAGCCAGGCCCCGGGGTGCTTCGTCACCACCACCCATCCGCCGTCATCGTCTTCCACGAGATCGACCACCTCCCGCTCGGCGAGGACCCGGGCGCCGCCCTGTTCGGCGAGATGGAGGTAGGTACGGTCGATGGTGTTCTTCGCCTGGTGACGACAGCCGACCATGCACCCGCCGCATTCGATGCATCCGATGCACCTGGGTCCGATCCCGCCGTAGAACGGATCGGGCACTGGCACTCCCGGCTCTCCGCGGTACACCGCGACGTCCACCGGGTGATGGGTGTCCTCCCGGCCGAAGTGGCGGGCGATGGCGGCGATGACCTGATCGGCCGGCGTATCGGCGCGGGCCTCGGTCACACCGAGCATCCGGCGGGCCTGGTCGTACCAGGGGGCCAGTTCGGCCTTCCAGTCGGCGATCCCCGCCCATTGCAGGTCGTCGAAGAACTCTTCGTCGGGTTCGATCAGAGTGTTGGCGTACATGAGCGACCCGCCGCCGACTCCCGCCCCGGAGAGGGCTACCACCTGGCCGAGGAAGTCGATTCGCTGGATCCCCCGCATCCCCAAGCGGGGAAACCACAGGAAGCGACGCAGGTTCCAGGTGGTCTTGGGGAAGTCCCCGGGGCCGAAGCGACGACCGGCCTCGAGTACCAGCACCCGGTACCCCTTCTCGGTGAGTCGCAAGGCGCTGACTCCCCCACCGAAACCGCTTCCGATGACGATGACGTCGGCGTCGTTGGGCACCAGGGAACGGTAGACCGCACGTGAGGACCTGAGGTCCCACCAGGAGGACCCACGAGACCCGGCAAGTTCGGGTCAAGTCGCCTTGCCGGTCACACTTGCCGGTCAGGATGCCGATATGGGGAGGTCTAGCACCATGAAGCAGCAAGTAGATTGCGGAGGAACTCGTTGTAGTGACTATGAGTAGTGATTACGCTACCCAAAGTGGGAATGAGCCTGCCGCCCTTCGTTTCAGATCATCAGCGCGCCCGGAAGCTCGCCTGGTCGCGTCGCGCCGGCATCGGCCTGTTCACCCTGTTGATACTGGCGCTTGTCCTGCCCGCACTCCCTTCCCCGGCGGCCGAGGCCACATCGGGGGTGGTGGATGTGGGGGTGGTGGCGTCGTCTGATGATGTCGAGGAGCTGCCCTCGGGTTGGCTGGACACCACCTCGTCGGACCTGGAGCTCGTTGCGGAGAGGACTCTGCAGACGGTGGGTATCCGCTTCGCGGGGATCACCATCCCCCGGGGAGCGACCATCGACTCCGCCTGGGTGCAGTTCACCGTCGATGAGGTCTCCACCGGCGCGGCCTCACTGACCATCCGCGCCCACGACGCCGCCAACCCGGCCACCTTCTCCGGCACCGGGGGAATCACCAGCCGTCCCCTCACCACTACCGCCGTCGCCTGGACCCCCGCCTCCTGGCCCACCGTCGGCACCGCCGGAGCCGACCAGCGCACCCCCGACCTCAGCCCCCTGATCCAGACCCTGGTCACCCGCGGCGACTGGGCAGCGGGCAACGCGGTCGCCCTGATCATCACCGGGACCGGCACCCGCACCGCCGAATCCTTCAACGGCACCGCCGCCCCCCGCCTCCACATCACCTGGCACACCGGCGGAACCACAACAACAACAACCACCACCACGACCACCACAACCACCACCACCCTCCCACCGGACCCGTCGGCAACGACGCGGCTGGCGGTGATCGGTGACTACGGCGGCAACGACTCACGGGAGCAGGCCGTCGCCGACATGATCGATGCCTGGGGCACCGACGCGGTGGTGACTGTTGGCGACAACGTGTACTGGTCGGGCGGATACGACCGGATCGTCGGGCGCTTCTACCACCAGTACATGGGGTCCTACGGTGGTGCCTACGGCGCAGGCTCGAGCGCCAATCGCTTCTTCCCCGCCCTGGGCAACCATGACTACCCCGACGGAGGGCTCGACAATTACCTCGCCTTCTTCCACCTCCCCGGAACCGGGGTTCTCTCGACCAACACCTCAGGAAACGAGCGCTACTACGACGCCCGGGTCGGCAACGTCCACGTCTTCGTCATCAACAGCAACCTCCAGGAACCCGACGGACTCACCCCGACATCGGTCCAGGGAACCTGGCTACGCACCGCCATGGCCGCTTCGAACGCCGGGTGGAAGATCGTGGTGTTCCATCACCCGCCGTTCTCCTCGATCCCGGGGGCAGGGTCGGCCTGGATGCGGTGGCCGTTGCGGGAGTGGGGCGCCGACCTGGTGCTCAGCGGACACGCTCACACCTACGAGCGGCTGCGGTCTGATGGCCTGGACTATGTGATCTCGGGGCTTGGGATGAATCACGAGCCTCTCGACAACCCGACAGTCCCCGAGAGTCGGGCATTCTGGAGCCAGGACGCTCCGGGGGCGCTGTTCATCGTGGCGTGTGCCGGCGCCCTGGAGATGGAGTACCGACCGGTGGGGCACGGCGTAGTCGACACCTACACCATCGGAAACGGGTCCTGCCCCTAGCGAGCCACCTCGACGTCTCCGACGCCGACGCCGACGGGCCAACGATCGCGGTCGCCGCAGAGCCGGTCAGTCGATTGCGCTGGGATGGACGACACCGAAGTTCACCCCGGTGATGTCGCGATCCCCGGTGAATCGCATCAGCGCGGTCGCATCCTCGCCGCGCAGGTGGAGCACCGCGATGAGCCGCTCGGCTGCCTCCACCGTGGGAGGGCGCTTGCCGGCAACGAGGTCGCACATGTACTCGCTGGTGATGTCGCACAGTCGGGCGACGTCACACACGGTGAGATCGCGCCTCCGGCAGGCCGCATGGAGGAGCGCGCCGATATCGGTGGTCGAAGACCTGGAAGCCACCACTACCTCCTTCGGTGACCACCATATGCCCCGGCACGATCCATCGGTAAGTGGCGAAATTCCCGTCGTCGCTGCCGGTCGGCAGGACGCGGAGGTCGCCGATGCTGCTCCCACAGTCATCGATCCCAGGATTCGATCATCACCCGAGGGGCACAGCGCTCGACCGCTACCTCTTGTGCCGTGCCCCGTGCGAGCCTCCGAAGATCATGCTCAGCCCGAACACGAACCCGAAGTCGTACCAGTTTCCGCTGTTGTGCACCTCGTAGACGTTGACGCTGTCCTTGAAGAGCGAGATGACGAACGTCACCGGCGTGATGAACCCGTGCCACAGGCCCAGCCAGAAGCCCGCCGGATGGTCGACGACCGCCGGAGCCGTTCCCACGTCGGGGTTGACCCCCGCCGAGCAGGCCGCCAGGAGCAGCACCATGCCGACCAACACCAGCACCATCGTTGTGCGCTTCATCGCGGCCCCCGCTCCATCTCGCGGCGGATGGCGTCTTCGCCGATCGGCCGGCGGAAGGTCTCGAAGGCGTGGATCAATAGACCGATCCCCCATCCGGCGATCGGCCACACCGGCCAGAAGTAACCGCCGTCATTGGTGACGAACCACACCACCACCAGAAACGCGTTCACCACGATGTAGGTGACCAGGTGGGTCCAGAAGTCCCGCCTCTCCCTGAGCCGCTTGATGGCGGCCTCGCGCCGTTCCATATCGTCCATCTTCTCCATCTCCCCTGTCGGTGTGACCGAACCTATTCGATCGGCAGCTCGGTCGGCAGGGTCCGACGGCCCGGGAAGACGGGATCGGCATGGCGTGTCCCGTCGAGCACCGACCCCTCGACCGGCTCCGGTCCGTTCGGACGCGAGGAAGGTCCGTCGTAGGCTCCCGGGAATGCGGCGAGGACGATTCCCGGACGCACCGACATGACCTCGAGAACCGATGCGATCTGGCGGATGTTCTCATCGCTGCGGGTGCCCAACTTCCGGCTGTTCTTTGCCGGGCAGGTGATCTCGCTGTCGGGCACCTGGATGCAGGGGGTCGCCCAGGCCTGGCTGGTGCTCGACCTCACCGGCAGCGGCACCAAGCTGGGATTGGTGTCGTCACTGCAGTTTCTTCCGGTCCTTCTGTTCGGCCCACTCGGCGGGGTCCTCGCCGATCGGTTCGACAAGCGACGGGTGCTCTATGCCACCCAGACCGCCGCCGCCATCCTGGCGGTCATCCTCGGCGTGCTGGTGGTCACCGACGTTGTGCGGGTGTGGATGGTCTACCTGCTCGCGGCGGGACTGGGGTTCGTCTATGTGGTCGACAACCCGACCCGACAGACCTTCATCCACGAAATGGTGGGAGCCGAGAACTTGACAAACGCGGTGAGCCTCAACTCGGTGCTGGTGAACGTCGCCCGGGTGATCGGACCCGGCCTGGCAGGCACGCTGATCGTCACCGTCGGCCTTGCCCCGTGCTTCTTCATCAACGCCGCCTCATATGCGGCGGTGCTGATCGCGTTGTTCCTGATGAATCCCGAGCGTCTCCACCGGGAGGCGCTGGTGGCGAGACGCCGGGGGCAGCTGCGGGAGGGTCTCCGCTATGTGCGTTCCACCCCCGAGGTACTCGTCCCGCTGGTGATGATGGCCATCGTCGGCACCCTCGCCTACGAGTTCCAGGTCGTGCTGCCGCTGCTGGCCCGGTTCACCTTCTCAGGAGATGCCGGAACCTACGGGACGATGTCCGTGCTGATGGGTCTGGGCGCGGTGATCGGCGGGCTGGCTACCGCGGCGGCAGGACGACGGCCGGCCACCTCGCTCGCATGGACGGCGATCGTCTTCGGCTCGATCCAGGTGATCACCTCGGTGGCACCGAATCTGCTCATGACGTTCGTGGCGCTGCTGTTCCTCGGCGGCGCCTCTATCCGCTTCCTCGCCCTCGGCAACGCCACGCTCCAGTTGGCGGCGTCACCCGAGATGCGAGGGAGGGTGATGGCGCTGTGGGCGGTGGCCTTCTTGGGCTCGACACCGATCGGGGGCCCGCTCGTTGGATGGATCGGAGAGCACATCGGTCCCCGGGTGGCACTCGGCCTGGGTGGGGTGGCCACCCTGGCCGCCGGAGCGCTCTCCTACCGGGCGCTGGCCCGGATCGCACTGCGCGCCGACGGGGAGGTGGCGATCCCCGCTCCGAAGCCGGCCGGCTGAGCGGGGACCCGGACCATGGCGTCGGGCACCTACCTGCAGACCGGGACACCCCGGAGACGAGTCGTCCCTCTGCCGCCGGGTGCCGCCCTACTCATGCTGGGGACCACGGTGCTGCTCCTCGGGATCAACTGGCCGATCATGAAGACCGGCCTCGAGTCCATCGACCCCCTGTGGTTCGGCGTCGTTCGGGTCATCGCCGCGGGGATCGTCATCTTCATCGTCGCCCTCGCCGCGGGACGACTCCGCCTGCCCCCTCGTCACGACTGGCCGGTGGTGCTCTCGGTGGGATTCGGGGGGATCGGAATCCATCTGGCGCTGGTGTTCACCGCCCTCCAGTTCGTGCCCGCGGGTCGGTCCTCGGTGCTGGTGTGGACCGCCGGTCTGTGGTCGGTTCCGATCGCGTCGATCGCACTCAAGGAACAGATGACCCCGCGTCGTTGGGTCGGTCTCGTGACGGGAGTCGCCGGGATCGTCCTGCTCTTCGAGCCGTGGCAATTCGTCTGGTCGGACCACGACGTCCTCGTCGGCCACGGTCTGCTGATCGGCGCAGCAATCCTCCAGGCCTCGGTGATCGTGCACACCCGGGCCCACCGGTGGGAGACCGGGCCGACGGACGCCCTTCCCTGGCAGATGCTCGCCGCCGCCGTCCCCCTCCTGGTGATGGCTCTCGTCGGTGAGGGCGCTCCCCAAGTCGACTGGTCGGTGGGATTCGGCGCGATCGTCGCCTATCAGGCGCTACTTGCCACCGGTTTTGCGGCATGGGCCAAGCAGATCGTCGTGCTCAGCCTGCGCGCCACCACGGTGTCGCTGGTGATGATGGCGATCCCCCTCGTCGGCATGCTCGCCTCGATGGTGGCGCTGGGGGAGACGATCACCGCCGTCGGCGCCGTAGGAGTGGTGGCGATCGCCTTCGGGGTGACCATCTGCATCCTCGCCGAGCGAGCCGATCCGGTGGCTCGGGTGGCAGCGGTTGCCGTCACCCCGGCCTCCTGAGGGAGCCACTCGGATCGAGTCGACCGGCACCGTCCACCCGGGTGTTCGCCCAAGACTGCGGGCGTCGACGTGGAACGCCTGCCGTCATTGCCGTGAAGATGGGGTAGTTGCTCGGCGGTGCTCGCCGACGGCCGCCGGTGGTTTGTTGGACAGCACCTGGCGAGTGCGACATAGAGTTCACACATGGGCACCGTCCGGCCCGCCGCCGTGGCCGGGACGTTCTATCCGGCCGATCCCAGGGTGCTGCGCCGCACCGTGACCGACCTGCTCGCGCATGACCCGACCCTTTCGGTCGACGTGATCCCCCGCATGGTGATCGTGCCTCATGCCGGGTACGTGTACTCCGGACCGGTAGCTGCGTGCGCCTACCGCTTGCTGAGTACATCCGCAGCCGAGGCGGCGCTACTCGTGGGACCTTCCCACTTTGTGGCCTTCACGGGAATGGCAACCCCCGGGGTCGACGCGCTGGCGACACCCCTGGGCGAGATGCCCACCGACTCGGCCCTCGTCGCCCGGGCCGAAGGTCACCCGCTGGTGGCACCACGCCCCATTGCCCACAACCGTGAGCACAGCCTGGAGGTGCAGCTCCCGTTCCTGCAGACCATCCTGCCGGGGGTCACCGTGGTCCCGTTGCTCACCGGCGACGTGGCCCCAGAGAGTGTGGGGATGGTGCTCGCCTACCTCCTCGACCGGCCGGGCGTCGTGGGCGTGATCTCGTCCGACCTCTCCCACTACCTGCCCTACGAGCAGGCGCGGCGCAAGGACGCCGCCACAGTCGCTTCGATACGCGAACTCCGCCCCGAGGACCTCTCCTGGGACGACGCCTGTGGGCTCACGGGAATCCAGGCGGCGCTGCTCGTGGCTTGCGACCGCGGGTGGTCTTGCCGCCTCCTCGATCACCGCAACTCGGGTGACACCGCCGGGACCCGGGACAGCGTGGTCGGCTACGCCGCCTTCGCCATCGGGCCCCTCATCGGCTGATCAGCCGCGGAGTCGCACCGGGAGCGGCCGTGACCGCCAGGATCCGGGGCCGGCGGGATCGAACACCCCGGGACACCGGGTGCCGCATCCGACGCATCGACCATTCGAATCCAGGTTCCATCGCCCCAGCCGGTACCGGTCGCGTTCGATCAGCGGTTGGCCGCATCCCGCGCAGTACGTCGTCTGGCCTGCCGGGTCGGAGACGTTTCCGGTGTACACGTGGCGGAGGCCATTGCCTATGGCAATCCCTCTGGCCCGGGTAAGTGTCTCCGGTGGAGTGGGCAAGCGGTCCAACATCTTGAAGTCTGGATGGAACGCACTGAAGTGAAGCGGGACGTCCGGTCCGAGGCGGTCCATCACCCAGGCGGAGAGGCGGTCGACCTCGGCGTCGGAGTCGTTGAGCCCGGGGATGAGCAGGGTGGTGATCTCCAGCCAGGTAGTGGTGTCCCGGTGGATGTACTCGATGGTGTCCAGCACCGGGGCGAGGCGGCCGCCGCAGAATCGGCGGTAGAAGCTCTCGGTCAATCCCTTGAGATCGACGTTGGCGGCGTCGATGTGGCGGTAGAACTCGGCCCGCGGTTCGGGGGTGACATACCCGGCGGTGACCGCCACCGTCTTGATCCCCACACCCTGACAGGCCCGGGCGACGTCGACGGCATATTCGTGGAAGATCACCGGGTCGTTGTAGGTGAAGGCCACGGTTCGGCACCCGAGGTCGAGGGCCCTTCTGGCGATCACCGCCGGTGAGGCTCGATCTGCCAGCGTGTCGTACTCCCTGGCTTTGGAGACTTCCCAGTTCTGGCAGAACCGGCAGGCGAGGTTGCACCCGGCGGTCCCGAACGACAACACCGGGGTCCCGGGAAGGAAGTGGTTGAGCGGCTTCTTCTCGATCGGGTCGACGCAGAACCCGCTCGACCGCCCGTAGGTGGTGAGCACGATCTGATCGTCGAGTCGGGCCCGAACGAAACACAAGCCGCGCTGGCCCTCGTGCAGCTTGCAGGCGCGCGGGCAGGCATCGCACTGGATCCGCCCGTCGTCGCGGCGATGCCAGAAGCGGGTCGGGACGATGGCATCGGCGGGGGCAAGCGCCGCCGGTGGCGTGTACGTCATCGGCTCACGCCCAAGGTACCCGCAACGCGACCACACGGGTGCTCTCGGGGCGACGCGGCCGTGGCAGCTGGGCTTCCGATCGCAATTGGGATCGTCTGCAGGGGTAGTCGGAGAGCCTTTGCCTGATGAGGGAGACCAGGTGTGGCGGCTCCGTCAGTGGGGGTCGGGTTCTTGCGGGTAAGCGAGCCTTCAGTGGATAGGTCAGACCCCTACTGGAGGCTCAGGGATTGGGCTTGGAGTCAACGACCGGAGTGAACTCCATCCCCGGCATCCGGCGCGTAACGGCTGCGGGATGAGGGTCGACCTGGAACCGGGAGCCGCTACGTAGTGCGCCGACGCGCTTCGGAAGGAGGTTGGTTGCCCAAC
>Ga0154817_1035_pt8 | contig 9218 bp, 9 predicted proteins | sample Rifle2008BG16ft_FD_105825 | JGI IMG/M metagenome (GOLD analysis project Ga0154817, IMG submission 105825) | Actinobacteria bacterium RBG_16_67_15
CGCAGGGGCCGTTACGTTCCCCCCAGCGCCCGCTCCACCGCGGTCTCTTCCTCCACCGAGAGAGGCTCGATCCCCTTGCCGTCGCGGATCATCTTGGTGAAGAAGAGCGACTGCCGCGGGCCGTGGAGCAGCGTGATGACCAGGCCGTCGCGCCGCTCGTTGAGCAGGGCGATGGCGCGCGACATGTGGCCGGTGCGCTCGTCATTGGCGTCGAATGTCACCACTGCGGCATAACGGATCGCCCCTGGCATGCGGTCGGTGAGCGACTTGAGGACCGGCTGAATTCGGGCCACCGCAGCCTCGATCAGGGCCAGATCCTCATCGAGCCGACGGATCTGGTCGAGCACATTGGTGTCACGCGGCAGGGCAGCGAAGCGCCGTCGCTCCTGCGACACCAAATACATCGCCATGACCGCGATGGCTATCGCAACCACCGCCAGGATGCCGCTCACCATTTCATCCGCCCGGGTTCACGATGAAGAGGAACTTCTGCGAGTCGTTCTCCTCATCATCGTCGGCACGGCCCAGGGAGATGGTGATCTCGTAGGTCGAACCGGCGGACGTCGGGAGGCCGGCGAAGGTGAGAAGGGTGCTCGACGCGGCTTCCAGGCCGGGCACCTCCTGCTCCGCTTCGTACAACTCTCCGTCGTTGGAGACCAGCTGCAGCCGCACTGTGATCCCGGTGACGTCGACGTTGCCCCGGTTGGTGACCACCACCTGGGCGGACTGGGTGGCGCTGACCGCGAGGACCGGCAGGCCGTCGCGCACCCCCACCGGCCCGGGCTCGAGCTTCAGATCGGAGACGGCAATGTCGTCGACCGGAGCTATGGACCCGGCCAGGAACATTCGCCGCGCCAGGTCGCGCGGCTCATACAGGGCCTCATCCGCGGCGGGAACGAGGGCGACTGAAGGAAAGGGGCCACCCTGCAGCGTCGTATCGATGTCGCCCAGAGAGGAAAGGAATCCGCCATAGGCGCGATCGCCGACGCGGAGGTCGATCAAACCGAGGGTGAGTGTGCTCAAGCCCTCCTCGTCGAGAGGGTTGGCGGACAGGGCGAGCAGCCCGGCACGGGTGTCGCTCATCCCGGAGCGCCAGGCGCCGGCGGCGATGCGGAGAAACATCGACGCCTCGGTCAGGTCAGGCGGGGCGTCGACGTCGATGAGCCGGGTGACGATGTCCTCCGCGGAGGCCTCCATTTGTCCGAGCCGCTCCACCAGGGTCGCCCGGTTGTAATCCTCGATGTCGGCGACCAAGGTGGACAGGGCACTACTGATCTCGGCGGCGGTGTCGATCGCCTCACGGGCGACGTCGAGGTAGGCCCGGGCCGTCTCCCGCTCGCCCTGGGCTTCAACAACCCCGTAGGCAACGCCGAGAACGACCCCGACCACGATGAGGATGACGAGCGTGCGACGCCGTCGCTTCCTCCGGGCAGCGGGGGAATATGACACCGGGTGGGCGAGGGGGGAGTCGAACCCCCAAGAGCGTGAGCCCACAGGAACCTGAATCCTGCGCGTCTGCCAGTTCCGCCACTCGCCCGAGGGCCGGAAATCGTACCACGGGGCCATTCGATCACTCCGGGACGGGCGGTACCCTGCTCGCCATGGGACTCGCTCGCGGGATCGAGCGCCGGCTCGAGCGCTTGGTGGACGGATTGGCGGCGCGCCTGTTCCGAGGCCGCATCCATCCGGTCGAGCTGGGCTCGCTGCTGGTCCGCGAGGCCGACCTCGCCATCTGGGAGACACCCGGCGGCTGGGGCGCTCCCAACGTCTACAACGTCGTGATGGGGGGCGAGCCCGTCGACACCGAGGTGCTCGAGACCGTCGCTGTGGAGCTCGGCGCCTTCGTGGAGGAGACCGCGCTGGAACGCGGCTGGCGCCTCGAGGGGCCGGCGCGGGCCACCGTGCGTATCGACCCCTCTCGCCGCCCCGCCGATGTCGCCATCTCCACCGGAATCGAGAAGGGACCACAACCGGTGTGGGCCAGGCTCCGTCCCGTGGCGGAGTCCGCGGCTCCGCTCGATGTGGCCATCAACCGCGCGGTGCTGGGACGCGGATCGACCAGTGACGTCCACCTGCCCAACGAGGACGTCTCCCGCAGCCACGCCGTGTTCTGGCGGGAGGCCGGCTCGGCGTGGGTGGGTGATCTCGAGTCGGCCAACGGCACCTTCGTCAACGGTGAGCGCGTGTATGGCCCGACACCGGTGGTCGAGGGCGACCTTCTCACCCTGGGACGCGCCGAGTTCGTGATCGGGCGGGCTTGATGTCGCCGTTGTTGGTCAATCTCCTCAAGGTGCTGTTCGTCGCGCTCCTCTATGCCTTCCTCTGGGTGGTGGCGCGCGCGGTGCGGTCTCATCTCGGAGCCGGAGTGGTGACTTCAGAACGGCAGTCATTGCCCGCGCTCTTCCTCACCGAACCCGCCGCGATGGCGGGACGGGTGATCGTCGTCGAACGGCCGACCATGGTCGGACGCGGCGCCGAGGCCGATGTGACCCTCGACGACCCGTTCATCTCTGATCGGCACGTCCGGTTCGACCGTCTGGAGAATCGGCTCGTGATCGAGGATCTCGGATCCACCAACGGCACCGCGGTCAACGGCATACCGGTGGTGGGACGGCGCGCCCTCGACCGTGGTGATGTCATCCGCATCGGACAGACCATCATGGAGGTCCGATGAAGTACACCTGGGCCACCCGCAGCGACGTCGGACAGGTCCGGCAGCAGAACGAGGATTCGGTGCTTCCCAGTGCCGGAGGGGACGGCACCGGCGGGTACCTGGTTGCCGCCATCGCCGACGGCATGGGTGGCGCGGCGGGAGGCGAGATCGCCAGCGCCACGGCGATCGCCACAGTCGCCGCAGTCTCTGGTGAGGTGGCGATCCGCATCGAGGCGGCCAACCTCGCCGTAGTCGAGGCCGCACTACAGCGCCCCCGGCTGAAGGGCATGGGGACGACCATGACCATCGGCATCTTCCACGAGGACGGACACCTCCAGATCGGCCACGTCGGCGACAGCCGGGGGTACTTGCTCCGCGCCGGGCTGCTCACCCAGGTGACGACCGATCACTCCTTCGTCAACGAGATGCTTGCTTCGGGACGCATGACGGAAGCGGAGGCCGAGGTGCATCCCTACCGCAGCGTGCTGACGCGCGTCGTCGGATTGGAGCCCGGAGTCGAAGTCGAGGTGCTCAACCTCGACCTGGAGGCCGGCGATCGCATTCTGATGTGCTCCGACGGGATCACGGCGATGATCGACGATGCCGCCATCCAGGGCGCACTGGCTGCCGGGGCCGACCCAGGAGCGGCGGCCGACGCGCTGATCGCAGCCGCCAACGCCGCCGGCGGCGTCGACAACATCAGTGCAGTCGTCGTGGACGCCGGGTGACCCGGCGCACCGAAACGCTTCTCGTCGGGTTCGCATCCCTGATCGCAGCCGGGGGCGTCGCAATCGTCACCGCCACCACCCAGGGCACCGTCGGCCTCGACGCCGCGGCTGCCGGCGCCGCTCACCTCGCGGCTTTCGGGGGAATGGTCATCGCTTGCCGCCTGTGGGCTCCCGCCTCGAGCCGCCTCTTGCTGCCGGTGGTTGCCCTCATCACCGCGGTCGGTGCGGTCGAGGTGTTTCGGATCGACCCCGATCTCGGCCGACTGCAGCGCTGGTGGCTGCTGCTTGCCGGACTGATCGGAGTCCTCACCCTCTGGCTGCTGCGCCACCGCGGCGTCGAGGCACTGCGGCGCTTTCGCTACTTGTTCCTGCTGGGCGCTCTGGGGCTGCTTCTCATGCCACTGCTCCCAAGCAGCCTCCCGCTGGGCGGTGCGACGGTCAACGGTTCACGCCTGTGGGTGCGGCTCACCGTCGGAGACCGGGCGATCTCCTTCCAGCCGGGTGAGGGGGCCAAGGTGCTGATCGTGATCTTCCTCGCCTCCTATCTCGCCGATCGGAGACGGGCGCTGGCGGAGATGCCGCGCACGATCGGCCCGCTGCGGCTCCCCGAGCCCCGCCAGTTGCTCCCGATCCTCCTCGCCTTCGCCATCGCATTCCTCGTGCTGGTCTACCAGCGCGACCTCGGAGCCTCGCTGCTGCTCTTCATCGTCTTCGTGGCTCTCCTCTACACCGCCACCGCACGAGCCACCTATCTCGTCGCCGGAGGGCTGCTCGCCGGAGCCGGCGCGGTGGGCGCCGCCAATGCCTTCTCCCACGTGGCGGTGCGGGTCGCGGGGTGGCTGCACCCCTTCAGCGACTACTCGGGCAGTGGGTACCAGGTGGCGCAAGGCATCTTCGCGCTCGCCGAGGCCGGACTGGTCGGCACCGGGCTCGGCAACGGTTCCCCCTGGCTGATCCCCGCCGCAGCCACCGACTATGTGTTCATCGCCATCGTGGAGGAGACGGGTCTCGCCGGTGGGCTGGCGCTGCTTGCCGCCTACGCCCTGCTCATCACCATCGGCTTCGGGATCGCGCTGCGCTCCGGTGACGCCTTCCGATCCCTTCTCGCCGCCGGCCTCACGATCGCCCTCGGAGTGCAGACCCTCCTCATCGTGGGAGGAGTGCTGCGCCTGCTCCCCCTCACCGGCATCACGCTCCCGTTCGCCTCCTACGGAGGCTCATCCCTGCTCGCCAACTTCGTCCTCATCGCCCTCCTGGCCCGGGTCGCTCACGAGGAGCGGCTATGAGGCAGGCGCTGCGCCGCATCGCGCTCACCCTCGCCGGGTTGCTGGCGTTCTCCGGCATCTGGCTCACCTGGATCGCCACCGATGCCGCCACTCGCTTCCGCACCGACCCGCGCAACGTGCGCGCCCAGGAGGGCTCGTACCTGCCCGGTGCCGGACGGATCATCACCGCCGACGGTGTCGTGGTCGCCACCGATGCCACCGACGGGGGACGGACATATCCAGAGGGCCCCACCTACGCCCACCTCATCGGCTACACCGCGGCCGCCGGGCGACGCGGCCTCGAGGAATCCCGCTACGCCGACCTGCGGTTGCGCAACGACGACTCGATCACCGATTGGCTGCTGGGGCTCGGCGGAAGCGAAGGGCGTCAACCCGACGACGTGATCCTCACCGTCCTCGACCCATTGCAGCAGGCCGCCCGAGACGCGATGTCAGGAAAGACCGGGGCCGTCGTCGTGCTCGATGTGGCCACCGGAGCGGTGCTCGCCTACGTGTCGTCGCCCTCCTACGACCCCAATCGGGTCGCAGCCGGTACGCTCGACCCCGAGGACGCCGTCGACGCGGTGATCGACCGGGTCGCAGACCGGGTGCTTCCCCCCGGATCGACGTTCAAGGTGATCGTCTCCGCAGCCGCCCTGGATGCCGGGGTAGCGCCATCCACAACATTCCCCGATGCCGAGGAGTATCTGGCACCGGGCTCCGGCGCTCCGATCGGCAACGCCGGCGGCGGCTTCTGCGGTGACGGCGGCACCCTCACCCTGGCTGAAGCGCTGGTGGTGTCGTGCAACGCGATCTTCGCCCGGCTCGCCGTGGACCTTGGCGCCGATCTCATCGTGCGGACCGCGGAGCAAGCCGGGTTCGACGCCTATATCCCCTGGGAGACCGGGGCAGCACGATCTTCGCTGGCGGCCTCGGGTCTCCTCGCCTCCGACCCCGGGGCGCTCGCCCAGACCGGCATCGGTGAGCGCGACGTCCGGGTCAGCCCGCTGCACATGGCTCTGATCGCCGCCGCCATCGGCAACGAGGGGCTGGCGATGCGCCCCTACGTAGTGGACTCGATCCGAACCGCCTCGGGTGACATCGTGCACCACAGCGATCCGGCGCCCCTGGCCCGCATGTTCGCCGCGGGCGTCGCCGCGGATCTGCTGGAGATGATGCAGGCGGTGGTGGCACGCGGCACCGGCACCGCCGCAGCGGTCGAAGGGCTGATCGTCTCCGGCAAGACCGGTACCTCCGAGGGATCGGGTGGCCCTCACGCCTGGTTCATCGGAGTCGCCGACGACGCCGGGCACAAGATCGCCATCGCAGTCGTCGTCGAGTCGGGCGGCTCCGGCGGCCGCGTCGCCGCACCGATAGCAGCGGAAGTGTTGCGAGCGTGGCGAGACCGGTAGGCCAGACGACAGACAACAGACAACAGACAACAGACAACAGACAACAGATAGCCCGGACGCCACGACGACCGGGGCACCCATATGGCTCTGGCTGATGACTGATGACTGACGACTGATGACCGAAGGCCGTAGGCGTTGCACCCACCCCGGTTACCATGCGCCGCCGTGGATTCAGAACGCGTGTTGTCGGGCCGCTACGCCCTCACCTCCCATATCGCCCGCGGTGGAATGGCCGACGTCTACATGGCCGTCGACCGCCGTCTGGGCCGCAACGTCGCGGTCAAGATCCTCCACAGCGAGTACGCCGCCAGCGATGCTTTCGTGGAGAGGTTCCGCCGCGAGGCGCAGGCCGCAGCCAACCTGACCCACCCCGGCGTCGTCGCCATCCACGACTGGGGCGAGGACGACGGCACCTACTTCATGGTGATGGAACTCGTCGCCGGACAAAACCTGCGCGACGTGCTCCGCGCCGAGGGCACGCTGAAACCGCGCCGGGTGGCCCAGATCGGATACGAGGTCGCCGCTGCCCTTTCCGCGGCCCACGCCCAGGGCCTGGTGCACCGGGACATCAAGCCCGCCAACATCCTGATCACACCCAACGGCTCGGTAAAGGTCGCCGACTTCGGCATCGCCCGAGCGTTCGACGACACGGAACAGTTGACCCGCACCGGATCGGTGATCGGGACCGCCACCTACTTCAGCCCCGAGCAGGCCCAGGGGCACGTCGCCGATGCCCGCAGCGACCTGTATTCGCTCGGGGTCGTGATGTACGAGCTGCTCACCGGGACCCCTCCCTTCACCGGGGAGACCCCTGTGGCGATCGCCTACCAGCATGTTCGCGAGACCCCTGAGCCGCCGACGTGGCACAACCCCGACATTCCCCTCGGGCTCGAGGCAGTCGTCATGACTGCGATGGAGAAGCATCCCGACGACCGTTACCAGAGCGCTCCGGAGATGGCGGACGACCTCAAGCGAGTGCTCGCCGGTCAGGTGCCACTCGTCGCCCACAACGAGGAGGCCGCCACCCGAATCATTTCGGCGACTCCGCCCCCGCCCCCCTACAACGATCCCTATGGGGCGCCGCGACCTGCGCGCCGCGGCGAGACTGCGCAGTCCTCACCCGGCGAGGGGCGATCCGACCGCACCCCAATCATCGTCGGCGTCCTCGCCGCAGCCGGCCTCCTCGGCCTGGGCCTGATCCTCCTCATCAAGCTTCTCGGGCCAGGAACACCGGCTGGTGCGATCACGGTTCCCGACGTGCGCGGCATGGAACTCGCGGAGGCCCGCAGTGAATTGGACGCCACCGGGCTCACCAGGATCGGCGAGGAGGTCATCGCCGATTCCGAGATCCCCGCCGGTCTCGCCGCCGGCACCGACCCCGCAGCCGGAGAGAAGGTGGAACCGGGATCGGACGTGACCCTGCTCGTGTCCGGGGGCATTGCCGACATCGCCGTCCCCCGCGTCATCGAGCAGACGCTCGATGCGGCGCGCGCCACCATCGAAGGCATCGGCCTCGAGGTAGGTGTGATCTCCTATGAGGTCTCACCGGTGATTCCCGAAGGCAGCGTCATCGCCCAGGAGCCCGGTCCCGGCACGCTCGTCGCGCGCGGCACCGACGTCGACCTCGTGGTCTCGGCCGGCGCCGATGCCCTGATCGTCCCCGATGTGGCGGGGCAGACCGAAACGAATGCGATCTTCACGCTCACCGCGGCAGGCTTCGACATGACCCAGATCAGCATCGAACGGCGGCCCAGCGGCGACGTCGAGGAAGGGTTCGTCATCGCAACCGAACCACTCGCCGGTGAGCCCCTTTCTCCTGGCGGCACCGTCAAACTCGTGGTGAGCCTCGGGGCCACCCCGGCGGTGGTGCCCAACGTCATCGGCTTCACCCCGCAGGACGCGCAGGCCCGCCTCGAGGACTTCGGCTTCGAGGTCGCCTTCGACGAGGACGTTGAGCTGCAATGGAATGACCCCCTCGACGGCAACATCGCCGAGCAAGATCCTTCGGCGGGCCAGACGCTGGAGTTCGGCGCCACCGTCACACTGCGCATTGGCCGCGCCGCGACGCAGGTTCCCGTGCCCTCGGTGGTTGGTGACGCCGAGGCCGCCGCCAAGGCCGAGATCGAGGCGGCCGGGCTGGTCTGGGCCAAGGGCCCCGATGTCCTGCTCGCTCCGGGCGACAGCAGCATCGGCAAGGTGATCAGCCAGGATCCGACCGCGGGCTCGACCCGTGCTCTCGGCAGCACCGTCACGATCAGCGTCGGGGTCGAGGGGGCCGCGGTGCCGAACCTGTTCACCGGGGGTGGTGGTGGGTGCCCCGACGCGCTGACCCAATCGGCCGCCCAGACCAAGATCACCGCGGCCAACCTGACGATGACGACCACCGCTCCGGTGGACGAGTACGCCTACGACAAGGCGCCGGGCCAGAGCACCCACGCCTGCGAGGGCCGCACCGTGGAACAGAGCCCGCCTCCGGGAACGATCGTGCCGAAGAACTCCGCGGTGGCGGTGACGTTCGACATCGTGCGCACCCCGCAGGACTTCGAGATCTATGGCCTCGACATCGAAGATGCCACGGCCGAGTTCCCGGTGTTCACCCTGACGCAATCGCCGGAGAACGCCGGCCTGTGCTTCGACGCCGATCCGACGTACGACGGGACCGTCCGCAGCATCGATCCCCTCCCCGAGGAGATCCTCCTGTTCGAGGATGGGATCTACGAGATCCTCTACTGGCTGGCCACGACCGCCGTCGGGCCGCCCAGCTGTCCCGCCTACACCCCACCCCCCTGATTGCCAGGACTTGCCAGCCAGCTCCTGATATATCACGGTAAGTGGCCTTGGCCCCCTCGTCCGGTCGTATCGCTCGGATACATTCCCTTTGGGGAGTCGGATCACCCGACGGGGAGGTAGTTGGGCGTGGTGGACAGGGTCGAGGGCCCCGAGCGCCAACTCAAGATCGACCTAGTCGAGCGCGAGCTGCTCCGGATGATCGACTCCGGTGAGCTGCGCCCCGGTGAGGCGTTGCAGCAGCGCGACATCGCCAAGCGGCTCGATGTCAGTCCCACGCCCGTCAGAGAAGCGTTTCGTCGCCTGGAGATGGCAGGCATCCTGGTCACCACTTCGCATTCCGGCGTCCGCGTCGCCGATCCGTTCGATCCCT
>Ga0154817_1074_pt4 | contig 9214 bp, 8 predicted proteins | sample Rifle2008BG16ft_FD_105825 | JGI IMG/M metagenome (GOLD analysis project Ga0154817, IMG submission 105825) | Actinobacteria bacterium RBG_16_67_15
AGCTCTCCCCACCCAGCACAACCTCCGGACGCTGGCAGACTGGCGCTCCCGAGAACGAAGGGACCACGCCGATGCGGCTCACCTTCCCTTATCAGACGGATCGGCTCGGTGCGATCCGGATCTACGGAGTGCAGCACGTCTTCGAGCTGGACTCGGATCCTGCGGAGCCCGAGGGCTACTTCGGGACCACCGTCAGCCACGTGCCCACGCCGGCAATGCTGGCGGTGCAGCGGCGGATGGCCGTCGTGATCCCCTGCCGCAACGAACGGCTTCGCATCCTCGAGGGAGTGCTCACCGGAATCCCTCACGCCACCCAGCTCATCTTCGTGTCCAACAGCGATCGCGAGCCCGTGGATCGCTTCATGATGGAATGCGACACGATCGAGCGGTTCTGTAGGTACTCCCGCCGCTCCGCCGTGATCGTCCACCAGCGTGACCCGGGCCTGGGCAAGGCCTTCGCCGCCGGCGGTTTCCCTCACCTTCTCGACGAAGACGGCCTGGTGAGGAACGGCAAGGGCGAGGGCATGATCGTCGGGATCGTGCTCGCCCTGCTCGCCGGCAAGGAGTACATCGGGTTCGTCGATTCCGACAACTTCGTGCCCGGTTCGGTGAACGAATACGTTCGGGTCTATGCCTCCGATTTCCACCTCGCCCGCACCCGGTTCGCCATGGTGCGGATCTGCTGGAAGTCCAAGCCGAAGGTGGTGGACGGGGCGCTGTTCTTCAGCCGGTGGGGGCGGACCTCGGAGACCACCAACCGCCTGCTCAACCTGCTTCTCGCCGGCTACACCGGGTTCGGCACCGACTCCATCGCCACCGGGAATGCCGGTGAGCACGCCCTGACCATGGAACTGGCGCTCCGTCTCCGCCTGGCCGGCGGATTCGCCATCGAGCCCTTCCAGTTCATCGACCTCTTTGAGCGCTTTGGCGGGGTGACGGAGACAAAGGCGCCCCAGGAGCACCCCGACTTGATGAAGGAGGGAGTCCAGGTGTTCCAGGTCGAGACCGCCAACCCCCATTTCCACGAGGACCGCGGGGGCGACCACGTCGAAGACATGGTTGCCGCTTCGCTGGGATCGCTCTATCACTCGCCGGCGGCCAACGACCAAGTGCGCCGCGCGATCGAGGAGCTGGTCGGGGCTGCTCCGGCGCTTCCGGAACCTCCCTACCCACCGCTGAGCGGTCTGGACGTCACCGCGTTCTGGCCGGTGCTGCTCGAGCATGCCCCGACATTCAGCCAAGTGGTGTTCCCGGAGGGACCGGAGACGCTCCCGATCGGAGGCTGAGCCGATACCGGGCGGCGCGACAGCCGCCGAGTCGCACCGAACCTGTGGATAAGTTCTCCCCTTTTCTCCGTAACCCCGTCACCCCGACCGGCGCCGGGGGGTCTAAGTACCAGTAAGGGGAATGCTCACCTATAGGAGGTACCCTTCGTGGACATCACTCTCGTACTTCTCGGCGTCGTGCTCATCACCTACGGGTGGTACTGGGCAGGCATCACCGAGTCCCGCACCACGGCATATGCCCTCGGTGTGGGTTCTTTGCTCCTCGCCCTGACGTTCGCCTTTACGGGCGGGCAGGGTGGGGACGCGATCGGCGGTGGCTTGTGGGCGCTGGGCGCGATCTTCGCGTTCCTGGCTGCAGCCAATGCTTGGAACGAATCCTCGCAGGACCGGACCTACGGCATGTTCGCCTTGCTGTTCGCCATCGGGGCGTTCTTCGCCTTCATGGCCTTCGACACGGCGGGGGACATCGCGGGGCAGTACAGCTACTCCGCGCTCCTGTTGGTGGTGACGTTCATCATGCACTTCATCTCGGCGGCCTTGGTTCCCGACAATCGCGGGTTCAAGGCGTTCGCGGGATGGTTCACGCTGTTCGCGGGCGCGGCACTGCTGTATTTCGGCTTTGCCAACGCCCTCGACGCGGCGATCGATCCCCTCTGAGCGAACGACCCCATCCCGCCTAGCGGGATGGAATGGACTGGAGAGCGGGAGACCCTCGGGTCTCCCGCTCTCGTCTTCTTCTAGCCTCTAGACCACGCGACGCGAGGAAACGCCAATGGAACCGAAAGAGCTCCTCGAAACGATCAAGGCCCGGGTGGGGACCCCGGTTGAAGAGGTGACCTTCGCCAAGTACCTGGACATGGTCGCGGACGATCCCCGTCTCGCCCGGCTCTCCCACGCCATCATCGGCGACACCATCGACGACGCCGGGCTCTCCGTCGGCCCCGATGGTGAAGAGCGTTTCGACCTCTTCGAGGGAGAGTTGTTCGGCCAGGAGCACGTCATCCAGCAGGTCGCCGACTACTTTCGCGCCGCCGGCCGCCGTCTCGACGTCCGCAAGCGCATCCTTTTGCTCGTCGGCCCCCCGGGATCGGGCAAGTCCACCCTGGTCAACACCCTGAAGAAGGGCGTGGAGACGTACACCCGCACCGACGATGGCCGCGTCTATGCGATCAAGGGATCGCAAATGCACGAGGACCCGCTCCGCCTCATCCCCGAGGACCTGCGCGGCGATCTCGACGTCTACGTCGAGGGAGACCTCAACCCCGAGGTGAGCTGGATCGTCGACAACGTCTACAAGGGCGACATCACCAAGGTTCCGATCCGCCGCCTCTACTTCTCCATCTCGCACGGGGTCGGGTTCGGTACGTTCGTCGCCACCGACCCGCGCTCGGAGGATCTCACTCGCTTGGTCGGCGACGTCGATCTGAGCCTGCTCGATCCCACCGATCCCACTTCGGCCAAGCGGGCCTACAAGTTCAACGGCGAGCTCAACGCCGCCCACCGCGGCATGGCCGACCTCCTCGAGGTCTTCAAGATGGACGAGCGCTTCCTGGCGGTGCTGCTCAGCCTCAGCCAGGAGCAGATCATCAAGACCAATGGCCCGGGCACGATGTATGCCGACGAGGCAGTGATCGCCCAGAGCAACCTCGCCGAATACGAGGAGCTGGTGGCCAACCCGCGGGCGGCGGCGATGCTCGACCGTCTCGTCGTGGTCAAGGTGCCGTTCGTGCTCTCGGTGCGCGACGAGATCCGGATCTACGAGAAGATGCTGGCCGGTGCCGACCTGGGGCGGAACGATGTCTCCCCGCTCGCCCTCCACACCGCGGCCACCTTCGCCGTTCTTACCCGCCTCACCCACCCCGGCGGTGGCATGCAGGGCCTGATCCGCAAACTCCACCTCTACGACGGCCGCTTTGGCACCCACGGTGGTGCCGAGGACGTGGAGCGACTCCGCGAGAAGTCGCCCGAGGAGGGTATGACCGGGCTGAGTCCCCGCTACGTCATCAACCGCCTCTCGTCGGTCGCCGGATCGACCAAGGGCTGCCTCGACGGGATGGCCGTCCTCCAGGCGCTGTGGGAGGGCCTGCCGCAACGGGCCGGCTTCACCGAGGCGGAGCGCGAGCGGTGGGGATCTCTGCTCTCCGCCACCGAAGCCGAGTACGACGAGATGGTCCAGCTGGAGCTGCGCAAGGCCGCAGTGCTCGGCTATCGCGATTCGGCGGAGAAGATGGCCCGCGCCGTCAAGGATGAGGTGGGACTCTGGGAGAAGCAGGGCGAGCAGGCCAACATGCCCACGCTGCGCCGCATCGAGCGGCTCATCGATGTCCCGCAGTACGGACGGGATCGTTTCCGGCGGGCTCTCGTCGCCAGCTTCGAACTCAAGGGACAGCGCGGCCGCCCGCTGCACACGCGGCACCCCCTGCTCCAAGAGTCGATCCAGCGGGCGTTGCTCCCGTCGTGGGGCGACGTCGGCAGGATGCTCGAAGATCAATCGGAGGGGTTGGTCGAGGGTCTGGTCTCGGCAGGATGGAAAAAGGGATGCGCCCGCCACGTGGTCGAGTACGCCCACAAGTTCACGGAGTCAAAGCGAGATCGCGACCGCAAGGGCGAGCAGCCCACCTGGTATAGCTAGGTCGTGGTGAGAGTTGCGCGACGCTGGGGTACAGGGGCTGCCCGTCGCCCGCTACCCGTCGCCCGCCAGATAGGGCGGAGTCGTCCTACCCGTTAGGCGAGCTCTTGCGGGTAGCGGGTCGCGGTTAGCTCCGTTCTACGACTCGCCTCGCTGCGACTTCCACTCCTCCAACATCGCATACGCCTCTTCCGCGCTGAAGGGGCCGTGGTCGAGGCGGTGCTCCAGGAGCATCTCGAGGGCTGCGCCGACGATCGGACCGGGCTTGACGCCCAGATAGGTCATCACCTGGTGACCGTCGAGCGGCGGGCGGATCGAGTCCAGCTCCTCGCGCTGGCGCAGGTCGGCGATGCGCTCCTCGAGTTCGTCGACGCGGTTGCGGATCTGGCGGGCCTTGCGGTCGTTGGCGGTGGTGACGTCGCAACGCACCAGGGTGTTGAGCCGGTCGAGCAGGGGCCCGGCATCGCGGACGTAGCGGCGCACGGCGCGGTCGGTCCACCCCAGCCGGAAGGTGTGGGCCCGCATGTGGAGATAGACGAGTTCGGACACCTGGTCGATGTCCTCGTTGGCATAGCGCAGCTCTTTCATCCGGCTCCGCGTGAGGCGCGCTCCCACCACCTCGTGATGATGGAAGGTCACCCCCTCGCGCCCGATCTCCTTGGTGGCCGGCTTGCCGACATCGTGGAACAGGGCGCCAAGGCGCACGATGCGATCCGGCGGGCACTTGCCCACGACTGCGACGGTGTGGGCCAGCACGTCCTTGTGCCGGTGGTGCGGATCCTGGGCCAGGGCGAGGGCAGGCAACTCCGGGAGAAAGCGGGCCGCCAGCCCGGTATCGACGACACCCCAAAGGGCTGCCTCCACGTGGTCGCCGACGATCAGGCGATCGAACTCCTCCCGGATGCGCTCGGCGCTGACGATCTCGAGGCGATCCGCCATCGCCCCCGCCGCGGCCACCGCCGCGGCATCGGGCTTGAAGCCGAGCGTCGCGGCGAATCGGAACAGCCGAAGCATTCGCAGCGGGTCGTCGCCGAACGACACCTCCGGTGGAAGCGGGGTGCGCAGAATCGCTTTCCCTAGATCCACGAGGCCGCCGAAGGGATCGACCATCTCGGGCTTCGGCAGGAGACGCAGCGCGATGGCATTTACCGTGAAGTCGCGCCGCGACAGGTCGATCTCGAGATCGGCAGTGAAGGCCACTTCGGGTTTGCGGCTGTCATCGCGGTAGCGCTCGCTGCGGAACGTGGTGATCTCCACCGCGACGTCGTCGAGATGCCCACCGATTGTCCCGAACTCCTTGCCGACGGTGACCACACCCCGGGCCCACCCCTTGAGCAGATCGTGGATCTGGTCCGGAGAGGCGTCGGTGGTGAAGTCGAATTCGGCTTCGGGCCGCGTTCGCCCGAGCAGGGCGTCACGCACGCTCCCCCCCACCAGGAGCAACTGATGCCCCGCCTCGGCAAAGCGCGCCGCCACCCGCATCGGCACGCCATCGGCGCGCAACAGGGGCTCGAGGCGCTTGGGGAACATGCTCAGATGGTACGGGGGACGGACGCGCTCCGGCCGCCACCTGCGTCGAGGGGCTGCCCGTCGCCCGCTACCCGTCGCCCGCCAGATAGGGCGGAGTCGTCCTACCCGTTAGGCGAGCTCTTGCGGGAAGCGGGTCGCGGGTAGCTCAGGTTCCGAGAAGACCGAGCTGCTGCGCCCGGAGTTTCAGATCTGCGGGCTTGGTGGCGTGGCGGAAGCCCTCTTCGAACGTGACCCGGCCGGTCGAGGCCAGGCGCAGGATCGACTGGTCGAAGGTCTCCATGCCATAGAAGGCCCCCTCGGCGATCAGGTCCGGGATCTCGTGGGTGAGTGCCGGGTCCGAGATACGTTCGGCGACGCGCTCGGTGTTGATCAGCACCTCCACCGCGGGCACGCGACCGATGCCGTCGGTGGTGGGTAGCAGCCGCTGGCTGACGATGGCGCGCAACGTGCCCGACAGCAGCAGACGAATCTGCCGCTGTTGCTCATTGGCGAAGAAGTCGAGGATCCGGTTGATCGTCTCAGAGGCGTCGAGGGTGTGCAGCGAGGAAAGCACCAGGTGCCCCGTCTCGGCGGCCTTGAGCGCGGCGTCGATCGTCTCGGCGTCGCGCATCTCGCCGATCATGATCACATCGGGGTCCTGGCGCAGCACCCGGCGCATTGCTTCGGCGAATCCGCCGGTGTCGACTCCTACCTCGCGCTGGCTCACCATCGATGCCTTGTCCTCATGCACGACCTCGATCGGGTCCTCGACCGTGATGATGTTGCGGCGCTGGTTGGCGTTGATGTGATCCACGAGGGCAGCAAGCGTCGTCGATTTGCCCGAGCCGGTCGGTCCGGTCACCAGGATCAGGCCGCGGGGTTCGGCTGCGATCCTCGCCAGGACCGGGGGGAGCCCCAGCGAGGCGAAATCGCCGGAAGGAGGCTGCAACACCCGGATCGCAAGGCTCACCCGGCCCCGCTGCCGGTAGGCATTCACCCGGAAGCGGCTGCCGTCGCCGAGCCCGTAGGAGAAGTCAGCCTCGTGCGACTGCTTGAACTCCACCTCGAGACGGTCGGGGAGGATCGCCCGGAGATAGCCCTCCACCTCGGGGTCGGTGAGGGCGCGGCCGGCGAAGGAGTGCAGAGCCCCGTCGATCCGCACGGTCGGGACCGACCCCGGACGCAGATGCAGGTCCGACGCCTTGTTGGCGACGGCAACCGCGAGCAGATCGTCGATGGTGGGAATGACTTCCGGCATGGGGTTCCGATGGACTCATCGGAACGACCCGGGCGGGGCTTGAGATACGAGATGCCGGGTGCCAGATGCCAGATGCCAGATACCAGATACCGGGTGTCAGATGCCGGGTGCCGGGTGCGAGGCACCCCGAGACGATGACGGACTTCTGAATCTGGAATCGGGAATCGGGAATCTGGAATCTGAACCCGTCAGGCCTTCACGCCCTTCCAGTTGGCGGAGGCGACCTCGGCGGCGAGGTCCACCATCAGGTGGGACCGCTTCGGCGACCGGATCGAGTAGTCCGGCATCGACCCGGCCAGGCCAGCGAGGGTAGAGGCGACCGACGCTTCGATCGCCTCCAGGTGGTAGCCGCCCTCGAGGAAGACGATCACGGGCAGTTCGAACTTCGACAGGTAACCCGCCATCCGCCCAAAGTCCTCGGACTCGAGCATCACCTCGGCGAGGGGGTCGGCGCGGTGGGCGTCGTAGCCGGCGCTCACCAGGATCCACTGCGGACTGAACTCGGAGAGAACGGGCACGACGATCCGCTCAAATGCCGCGTCGTACGCATCGCCGCGCGTGCCCGGGGGAAGCGCGATGTTGACGGTGTGCCCGGTGCCCGCCCCGGTGCCGATGTCCTCGAGCCATCCGCTCCCCGGATAGAAGGGAAACTGGTGCGTGGAGATATAGAGCACGTCGGACCGGCGGTTGAACGTGTCCTGGGTGCCGTCCCCGTGGTGCACATCCCAATCGACGATCGCCACCCGCTTGCCTTGCTTGTTGAGCTTCTCGGCGACGATCGCGATGTTGTTGAAGATGCAGAAGCCGAGGGCACGGTTGCGGTGGGCGTGGTGTCCGGGCGGCCGGATCGCCAGCAGGGCATTGCGACCCTCCCCCGCCTCGATGGCGGCAGCCGCAGCGATTCCGGCGCCGGCGGCGCGCAACGAGGCCTCCCACGACGCCTCCACTACGGCAGTATCGGGATCGAGCACCCCACCGCCGTCCGCACAGATCTGGGCGATCTTGTCGATGTACGACTTGTCGTGCACCAGAGCGAGGTCCGACTCCGAGGCCAGCGGGGCCTGGCGCATCTCGATCGGCCCGCCCCAGCGCTCCGCCCCGCGCAGCACGGCCCCGATCCGGGCCGGACGCTCCGGGTGGGCGTGACCCGCCTCGTGACCCAAGCAGGCCTCGTGGCTGTAGACGAGGGTGGGAAGCATGCGCCCGTAAGGGTATCGGAGGAATGCCAGGGCTTCGCCGCCGCTCGGGTGCCGGGTGCCGGGTATCGGGTACCGGGTGACCGGAACCCAACTGACACCCGATACCTGAGACCTGAAGCCTGACACCCTTTTCACCACACCGGCCCGCCGCGGCGGAGTGGCTCCCGCCCACCGATACGATCCGCCGCGTGACCGCCGTCCGCATCGAGGGGAGTTGGCCGGGACCGGTGACCATCCGCAGGGGATGGGCCCGCGCCGAGTCGCGTCCCTGGAACGACGCCGTGCCGATGGCGCACCTCCGGCTGGTCCGCGGCAACGGCCAAAGCTTCATCGCCGATTGCGTCTATGTCCTCACCGAGGTTGGGGCGACCGCGGTCCTCTCACCGCCGCTTCCCCGCTCGGCACAGCAGTCTTGGCTCGATGCGAAGTTCCGTCCGCACGCCAGCCTGGCGCTGATGCGGCGTCACCTCAACAAGGTGCCCCCTCCGGGTCACGTCGTCTTCGAAGGGACTCCCGAGGACCTGCCCGAGGCGCTTCGCATCGATGCTGCCGCCTTCGATGAATTCTGGCGCTTCGACGCGCACGCTCTGGAGGAGGCTATCGCCGGCACCCCGCGGTCGGTGCTCCAGGTGGTGAAGGCTCCGGATGGCGGCCTGGCCGGATACGCCGTGACCGGGATCGGCTCGACCCTGGCGTACCTGCAGCGGGTGGCCGTCGACCCGCGCTTCCAGGGCAATGGGATCGGCAGGTCTCTGATCCGCGCCTCGGCCCGGTGGGCCAAGAAGGAGGGTGGCACGGCGATCATGCTCAACACCCAGTTGGAGAATGACCTCGCGATCCGCCTCTATGAAGCAGAGGGCTACGACACCCTCGACGAGCCTCTCGAGGTGTTGATCACCCCGTGATCGACCCGATTACGGGGCCATCGTGCTCGAGGCTGCCGCGATCACGTGATCGTGATGATCCAGGTAGAGCACGAGCACGTGCACCAGATCCCGGTAGTCGGCCACCTCGGTCGGTCCGATCGACACCCACACCCCAGTGCGGAGGCCGTCCACGAGATCGACGCCGGGGACGTAGACGACGCGCTGGGTGCCGTCGCGCGTCGTGTACACCACGAGCGCGCTCACCGCACCGGCGAGCGGTTCGATCTGGACTTCGGCCCCATCACCGGCATCCCACCCCACCGGCGGAGCCTCGAGTGATTCGCCCCCCTGGCCGACGGTGACACCATCCGGACCACCCACCGTGCGCACCTGGAGCACGGCGAGGCGTGGACCTCCCCAGCGATCGATCACCACCTCCAGGGTCGGTCCCGCGGCTCCATCGCTGA
>Ga0154817_1025_pt3 | contig 9092 bp, 12 predicted proteins | sample Rifle2008BG16ft_FD_105825 | JGI IMG/M metagenome (GOLD analysis project Ga0154817, IMG submission 105825) | Actinobacteria bacterium RBG_16_67_15
CCCGACTCCCGATACCCGACGCCCGACGGTCCTTCGGTCTGGCTGACCGCTGACCGCTGACCGCTCGCCGCTCCCCTCTCCCACCTGGCGCTCTCCACCGTCCGCTCCGTCGTCCCACCTTCCGCCGCCCGACACAGCGAGGCGAAGTCGTGCGGTCCGACGAATGCCGCGGCCGCCTGATTCATCGCGCCGAGATCCAGGGCCTCGCCGCGGTGCCACACCCAATGCGACCGCAACGGGTCGTGGCTCGGCGACTCGTCGATGAAGTAGCGGTAGGAGCGCCGCACCGCCGAAAACCGCGCATCGAAGCCCTCGGGGGCGGCGGTCAGATCACGGAGGGCGATCTCGGGGCCGAGCATGGTGCGCAGTGAGCGAAGCGTGGTGGCTGTATCGATATTCGCGTCGCTGGGAAACGAGGCCACCTGATGGCGGGCATGGACCCCGGCGTCGGTGCGCCCCGCGACGCCGAGGGAAACCTCCTCACCCAGCACCCGTGCCAGCGCCGCCTCGATCTCTCCCTGCACCGTTCGCACGCCGGCGTTGCGCGCCCAGCCCCGGAACCCCGTCCCGTCGTAGGCGAGGTCGATCCGGTAGACGGGCATCAGAACCGGAAGATCAGAGAAACGACGAAGAAGGCCACCCAGCCCCCGACCGCGGCGACGGCCGCCCGGGTCTTGGGCAGCTCCAATGCCACGCCGGCGGCAACCCACAAGGTGGCGACCAGCCAGAGAGACGCGACCAATTGCGCCCTCCATGGATCCAGAATCGGAGCGAGCAGGATGCCGGCGAGAAGTACCGGGTGGCCGATCGCGGTGGCTGCCATCGTCCCCGGGTACGAGCCGTCGCCGTCGAGCAGGTACCTGCCGATGAGATACACCAGGCCCGAGAGGATTATCCAGTTCACCAGGCCGTACAGGATCACCCGGGTTGCGGTGATGATTCCGATCCCATCGAGCACCCAAGGAATCATCAGCAGCGCATACACCGCGGCGACCACCATCGCCCCGTCGGCAACCCCGTCAGGGCGCACCACCATCACCAGATATGGCTCCCGCTTCAGCAGAGCGGCGTCGATGGCGCGTCGGATCACGGAGGGCAGACTAGGGGCGCCCGAGCAACCGGCCCACCGGACGAACCACGGAGCGGCCGACACCCAGGCCGGGCAGGTCCTCCCACGCCACCCAGCGGCAATCCCGCACTTCAGCAGTGGTGGTGATGGCGCCGTCGCCGGCGACGAAGCCAAACCTCAGGTCGAAGTGGAGGTGGCGGGGCTGCCCCGAGCCTTCCGGGAACTCATGGACATCGATGTCGAACAACCCGTCGGTGATCGGGGTCAGGTCGGTGATCCCGGTCTCCTCTGCGACCTCACGCCGCGCCGCCTGGATGAGCCCATCGTCCTCGGCGTCGACGTGTCCCCCGGGCTGCACCCAGATCCCGATCTTGCCGTGGTGCACCAGGAGCACCCGTTCCCCATCGGGATGGATGATGAAGCCACTCGCCGTGAAGTGACCGGGGCTGTACTCGTCCCGTGCGAACGGATCGACGGCCGCCGCGGCGACATCGAGCATCTGCAGGCGGTAGGACTGCTCGTCGGCGTCGGTAGGCGCGTAGGAGGTGAGCAGCTGGATGAGGGTGGTGCGGTCGATCATGTCTCAGATATCAGATATCAGATATCAGATATCAGCCAGAAAGCCTGAGATCTGACATCTGAGATCTGAGATCTTGTCCTGCAGCACGATCAGCGGACCGACCCGGAGGTGCCGTTACGCGCGCCTCTCCACTCCACCCACCGATCGAACCACGACAGGTCCAGGTTCGTCCCACCGATCCCAAAGGTCAGCAGGGTGGCTCCGGCGGCGACGACGGTGTCTCCGTAGGCGGGATCCTCGCGGTGGGCCAGGGGAACCCCCGCCGACCGTTCGATCTCGGCAGGGTTGCGCCCCACCTGGGCGCAGTGGGCATCCAGCACCGCGCACTTGTGGCGGATCTGGGCGGGGTCGCCGAAGCCGTGCCAGATGTCGGCGTGCTGGGCGGTGATCCGCAGCGTCACCTTCTCCCCGCCTCCACCGATCAGGATCGGCATCTTGCGCAGCGGAGGCGGGTTGAGCACCTCCAGGCGCCGCTTCATGATCGGCAGGTCGCGCTTGAGGGCTGCGACCCGCGACGGACCCGTGCCGAACTCGTACCCGTACTCGATGTAGTCCTTCTCGAACCAGCCCGCACCCAGCCCGAGGATCACCCGCCCTCCGGAGATGTGATCCACCGTCCGCGCCATGTCCGCCAGCAGATTGGGATTGCGGTACGAGTTGCAGGTCACCAGCGGCCCCAACTCGACCCGGCTGGTGACCTCGGCGAACGATGCCAACTGGGTCCAGCACTCGAAGTGCACTCCCTCCGGCTCGCCCGAGAGTGGATAGAAGTGGTCCCAGTTCATGACGATGTCGGCGCCACGCCCTTCGGCTTCGACCGCGGCGTCGCGCAGCGCCCCGTAGGGCGAGTGCTGGGGGTGGATCTGCACGGCAAGGCGGATCGGTCGGGTCAACGCGACTCCCGGATGGTTGGTTACGAGACGCTAGACGCGACGCCTGCCCAGCGGGTGGCGGCCGTCAGGGTTTCAGGGCCTCACCTTGCCCTTGGCGGGCGCGATGTTCGGCACCTTGTCGCGGGGGGCACCGGAGCGCTGCGTCGAGCCGTGCTGCGAGGCGCGCTCCTCACACGGCGTGAGGACGTTGCAGCGGAACACCCGCACGTAGACGAGAGACTCCTGGTCCACCTGCATTCGGTTGAGGTTGGCCCGCATGGCCGCGGTGGCAGGGTCGTCATGCACCGCCACCCAGGGCAGGACTTCGGCCCCGAGATCGTGGCGGCGCAGACACGGCTCGGAGTCCCCGCAGCGGTGGTCCCACCAACCTGCCTCCCGGAGACCGGTCTGGACCAGCGCCAGTGCCAGCGCCGCGGTACGTCCGTGGGAGAGCAGCACCGCCCCCTCGCCATCGCACGCCTCGGCCGTGCATATCAAATGAGCATCAAGCACCTCGACCTCGGTGGGAAGGGCGAGGAAGGCGACCGTGGCCGGTTCGGGGGTGTCGTCGGCGACCACCGACAGGACCGTGGCGGTGGCGATGACCATGAAGCCGAAGAAGAAGACCGCGCCGACTGCCACCATTGCGGGGTGGCGGGTGCGAGCCTCTTCGATCATGGGCTCGGTTCCGGCTATACCAGCTCGACGATGGCCATCTCGGCGCCGTCTCCGCGCCGCGGCCCGATCCTCACGATCCGGGTGTAGCCGCCGGGGCGCTCCTTGTAGCGCGGGGCGACTTCATCGAAGAGCTTGGTCACCACCTCGGTGTCGCCGATGTCTTTGAGGATGACCCGGCGAGCGTGCAGGGTGCCCTTGCGGGCACGGGTGATGATCTTCTCCGCATAGGGCCGCAACATCTTCGCCTTGGCGATGGTGGTCGTCACCTTCTCGTCCCAGAACAGCTCCTGGGCGAGGTTGCTCATGATCGCCTTCTGGTGGGCGGCATCACCACCGAAACGGGGGCCGCGCTTCGGAGCAGGCATTAGACCTTGGTCTCCTTGTCACGCGACACGGCCAGCGACAGGCCGAGCTCGTCGAGCTTGGCCGTCACCTCCTCGAGGCTCTTCTGGCCGAAGTTGGTGATGTTGAGCAGATCCTCTTCGGTCCGCATCACCAGTTCGCCGACGGTGGCGATCTGGGCGCGGCGCAGGCAGTTGCGGGGCCGCTCGGACAGGTCGAGAGCCTCGATGGGGAGATCGAGGTCCGGCGACGACGACTCGCTCACGACCACATCGCCGAGCACCAGGCCGACTCCTTCTCCGAATCCGGCGAAGAGGCCGAGCAACTCGCCCAGCGTCTTTCCGGCCGAGGACACTGCCTCGCTCGGGGTGACTGCGCCATTGGTGTGCACGTCGAGGACCAGCTTGTCGAAGTTGGTCATCTGGCCGACCTGGGTCGATCCGACCGTGTACGCGACCTTGCGCACCGGAGAGAAGATCGAGTCGATCGGGATCACGCCGATGCCTTCGCCCTTGTTGTTGCGATCGGCACTGCGATACCCGACGCCACGCTCGCAGGTCATCTCGATCTCGAGCTTGCCGCTCGATGACAGCGAGGCGAGGTGATGGGCGGCGTTGACGATCTCGACGCCGGCTGGCGCCTTGATGTCCCCGGCGGTGACGTCGCCCTTGCCCTTGGCGGAGAGGTAGAGGGTCTGCGGGCCATCGACCTCGATGCGCAGGACCACGCCCTTGAGGTTGAGGATGATGTCGACCACGTCCTCGACGATCCCGGAGATCGTGGAGAACTCGTGCTGCACCCCTTCGATGCGCACGCTGGTGATCGCCGCCCCGGGGATCCGGGACAGCAGGGTGCGGCGCAGGGTGTTACCGAGCGTGTACCCGAACCCCGGCTCGAGCGGTTCCACGATGAACCGCGAACGGTTCTCGTCGACTACGTCTTCTTCGATTTGCGGGCGCTGAACGATCAACACTGGAGAACCCCTTACTTCGAGTACAACTCGACGATCAGCTGCTCCTGGACCTGCGTGTCGATCTGAGCACGGCTGGGGAGACGGGTGATCGTGATCTTGCGGGCCGAGGCCTCGACCTCGAGCCATTCGGTGGTGGTGCGGCGCGAGGTGTCGATCGAGTGCTGCACTGCGATCATCTCCTTGCTGCCCTCACGCATGGTGACCACGTCGCCGGGGCGGACCCGCAGTGACGGCACCGTCACCCGGCGCCCATTGATGCGGAAATGGCCGTGCGACACCAGTTGGCGCGCCTGGGCGCGCGACTCGGCGAAATGGGCCCGGTACACGATGTTGTCGAGCCGGCTCTCGAGGATCTGCAGCAGCGTCTCGCCGGTGATCCCCTTGGAGCGGGCCGCCTCGGCGTAGTAGCGACGGAACTGCTTCTCGAGGACGCCGTAGATGCGGCGCGCCTTCTGCTTCTCCCGCAACTGGATCAGGTACTGGGTCTCGCGGACCCGGCCCTTGCCGTGCTCACCGGGGGGATAGGGCTTGCGCTCGATGGCGCATTTCGACGACTCGCAGCGAGCGCCCTTGAGGAAGAGCTTGGTGCGCTCCCGGCGGCACAGCTTGCACACGGAACCGGTGTAGCGGGCCATCAGGCACCCCTCCGGCGCGAGTTGAGGCGCACCCCGTTGTGCGGGACGGGGGTGATGTCGCGGATCCCGGTCACTTCCATGCCCATCGTCTGCAGGGTGCGGATCGCGGTCTCCCGGCCGGAGCCGGAGCCGCGCACGATCACGTCCACCTTGCGCATCCCGTACTCACCGGCGCGGCGGGCGGCCTGCTCGGCGGCCACCTGGGCGGCGTAGGGCGTCGACTTGCGCGATCCCTTGAACCCCACCGTGCCACCCGACGTCCACACCAGGGTGTTGCCGTCGAGGTCGGTGATGTTGATGATCGTGTTGTTGAAGCTGGCAGTGATGTGCGCTTCGCCGTGGAGGATGTTCCGTCGTTCCCGGCGCCGCGTCTTCTTCTTTTCAACCAACGAGAGGCTCCTTGCGCTGCACTACTTCTTGGTCGCCTTCTTCTTGCCCGCGATGGCCGAACGCGGCCCCTTGCGGGTGCGGGCATTGGTGTGGGTCCGCTGCCCCCGGACCGGGAGGCCACGGCGGTGCCGCACCCCCTCGTAACTTCCGATCTCCACCTTGCGCTTGATGTTCTGCGCCACCTCGCGGCGCAGGTCGCCTTCGACCCGGAAGTTGGCGTCGATGTACTGGCGGAGTCGATTCACTTCGTCGTCGGTGAGATCGGAAACCTTCGTGTTGCGATCGATCTTCAGAGTCGTGCAGGCATCGAGCGCATGACTGCGACCTACTCCGTAGATGTAGGTGAGGCTGACCTCGACGCGCTTGTCGCGGGGAAGGTCGACTCCGGAGATACGTGCCATGGTTCTACCCCTGCCGCTGCTTGTGGCGGGGGTTGGTGCAGATCACCCAGACCCGGCCGCGCCGACGGATGATGCGACATTTCTCGCACATCTTCTTTGCGCTCGGCCGAACCTTCATCCGTGATCTCTTTCTTCCCCGGCGGTCGCAGCGGGCACACGAAACCCCGCGAGGGGTGGTTTCGAGGACCCGCCAACGGACGCCTGCTCGCTACGTCGTCAGCGGTTCGTCTCTTGCAGGACCTGCCTGCACACACACCAAAAGGACCCCGAAGGGCCGGACGGAAAGAGTAACGCGATAAGGGATTGGGGACAAGTTCAGGGTCAGGCACTAGGCACTAGGCACCAGGCACCAGATATCCCCTCCAGACCGCGAAAACCATCCCTCTCTCTGCCGCTCAGCACCCCTGAGAAGCCGCGAAACCGGCCACGAGGTCCTCCGCCCGCGACCTGGCCCAGTGGAAGGTGCGGAAGTCGTCGGACCCAGGCTCGCCGGTGATCTCGAGGGCGACTTGTCGCAGGTCGGAGCAGATCGACCCCGTGGCACGATCCGCGATGGCCCCGATGGCGTCGGCAGACAAGGTGGAGAGATAACCGAGGTCCAATTCCACTCCTCGCTCGACGTGCCGGTCGATGTTGACTCGGGCTGTCAAGGCGTCCGGGTTGGCGATATTGAGGGCCAGGACTACGGCAAAGGCGGCCGCGATGGCACCGGGTGCCAGATGGTCCCGTCGCCCCCGCAGCACCAGCCAGCCGAGCAGTACCAGCACCACGGCGATCCACACCACCAAGGCCGCGGTGTAGACCCGCAGCTGGCTCAGTCCGAACGAGTCGACGTACAGATCGAGCCGGACCAGGGCGCTCACCACCATCACCCCCGTCAGGGCGATGAGCGCCTCGAAGAGCACGAGGACCAGCCGGAAATGCCTGGTCTCGCGGGGCCGGTGCCACCAGTCGAGCACGAGCACCAGGACGACGACGAGCACGGCGACGATCACGAGTTGGAAGAAGCCCTGTCGGTAGTACTCGGCCCGGGTCAGGCCACCGGTCGCCTCGATGGTGTCCACGCCACCGAACAGATAGGCGAACTGGATCACCACGAACGCGGTGAACATCAGCGCCAGGGATCCGAGGATCGTGACGATTTCGATGGCTCCGAGATACCCGGAGTCCCGCGGGATTTCGACCAACAAGCGGCTCCCAAGCGCAAAGCGCAGCAGACCGACCACCACCCAAGCCACGAACAGCGTTGCCCCGACGCCCTTGAGCAGGCCGCCGGGATCGAACCCGAACAACCCCTCGAGCAAGTTCGAGAACACCGCGTCCGCCGAGGCCAGGAGGGCCCCAAACACCACCAGCGGGATCGCGGCGATCGCCAATCCCCTGAGCACGGCGACGGTCTGTCGCCGCGGGCGCAGCGAACTCGCCACGCCGTCGAGGTCGTCGCGCACAAACCGAAATGGTTGGATGACGACGGAGAACGGAGCCCACGCCACGACCCGAAGGTGGTCGGTGAGACTCAACGCCGGGGTGTCGCGGCGATACCGGTAGATCGCCACGCTCACCAACCCGAGGGCTCCCGCCAGATCAAGGGCCACCAGGCCGGGGGCGGCCCGCACCGCCAACCAGGGAAGGAGAAGCAGTGCGCCCAGCAGCAACGCGGTCGCGGCACGACTCGGTGAAGTCGACACCACGAACCAGCCGCCCAGGACTGCGAGCACCGGAACCATCAGCAGCAGGGTCATGCCGATGCCGATCGGCGCACCGTCGAACAGGGTGGGAAAGGCCATCCACGCCGCCAACGCCCCGCCGCCGAGGGCCACCAGCAACACCCGACGCCGCACCGCTGCCAGAACTGGAGGTGGTTCGTCGACCAGAAGAGTCGGCTCCGACATCCCGCCCAATCTACGACCGATTCCGAATTCTGGGTTCTCCGGAAGACCCTACGGGCTCGGTCGATTCCGGATCCTGCCTGATACCTGACACCTGATACCTGACACCTACTCCGTGAGCACCTGCGGCCCGTCCGGCGTGATCGCCACCGTGTGCTCGAAGTGTGCCGACAATGACCCGTCGGCGGTGACGACGGTCCAACCGTCCTCGAGGACCGTCGTGGCGTCGCTACCCAGGTTGAACATCGGCTCGATGCAGATCGCCATGCCCTTGCGCAGCTTCATCCCGGTGCCGGGGCGGCCGTAGTTGAGCACCTGGGGTTCCTCATGCATCTCCCGCCCAATGCCGTGGCCGGTGTACTCGCGCACGATCCCGAAGCCGTGCTTCTCGGCGATGGAACCGATGGCGTGTCCGATGTCGCCGAGGCGGGTCCCGACAGTGGACTTGGCGACCCCCGCCCACAGTGCCTTCTCCGTGGCCGAGATCAGATTGGCCACGTGCGCCGGGACGGTACCGATGGCGACAGTGATGGCGGCGTCGGCGTGCCAGCCCTCATAGATCGCCCCGGCGTCGATGCCGAGCACATCGCCCTCCTCGAGACGGCGGTCGCTGGGGATGCCATGGACGATCTGCTCGTTCACCGAGAGGCAGGTGTGGGCGGGAAACCCCTGGTAGTTGAGGAAGTTGGAAACCGTCTTGCCATCGCGTGTGATGCGGGCGGCGATGGCATCGAGTTCGAGGAGGGAGACGCCGGGCTGCGCCGCCTCGCGCAGCGCTTCGTGGATGTTGGCGACCACCCGGCCCGCCCGCCGCATGTCGGCGAAGTCGCTAGCCGACTTGATGGTCATCACGATGCCAGCACCGTCACGATCCGACTCAACACCTCGAGGATCTCACCAACCCCATCGACGGTGGCGACGGGTCGCCCCGACTCCCGGTAATAGGCGATCAGAGGCTCGGTCTGGCTCCGGTACACCGCGAATCGGTTGGCCACGGTCTCGGCCGTGTCGTCGCTACGGCCCCGAGCCAGGGCCCGCTTCACCAACTCGGCCTCGGCGACCTCGAGGACCACGACGGCGTCGAGCACGTCGCCGCCGGCGACCCGGTCCAGGGCCTCGGCCTGGGGATGGCTGCGGGGGAAGCCATCGAGGAGGAAGCCGCAGGCCGCATCGGGCTCGGCGAGGCGCACCTCGATCATGCCCACCACGATCTCGTCGGAGACGAGATCGCCGGCATCCATGATCACCTTGGCCTGCTTTCCC
>Ga0154817_1123_pt11 | contig 8941 bp, 12 predicted proteins | sample Rifle2008BG16ft_FD_105825 | JGI IMG/M metagenome (GOLD analysis project Ga0154817, IMG submission 105825) | Actinobacteria bacterium RBG_16_67_15
CCACCTCGGGTGCCGAGGAGAACTCGTCGAGGAAGAGCCGGCGTAAGGACTTGGGGCTGCGGCTGTACCGGGCGAACAGGGCGCCCTTGACCACCTCGGGGAGATTCACCAGGGCGAACACGGGACCCGTCGTGTTGGTGAAGAACCGGCTCAGGAGAACGGACTCGGCGGCCGTGAACGGCTCCTGGTAGTAGCCCTCTGGGGTCATCTCACACCACTGTGATTCACCGTGCGGCGACGCTACCGAAAGAGCGTGCTGCGGGCAACCGCGCCAGATCGCTTAGGGTGCGGCCGTGAGCTGGATCAGCGTCCTCGTGGTCGCCATCGGTGTGGCCCTGGTCGCCGTGGCTCTGCTGCCGCTGATCGTCCTTCTCGATCTGGCCGGCGGCGGCGACGGCCTCGGGCTGTGCACGGGCGGACTGGGGGGATGCCGCACCTCTTACTTCGACGGGCCGGAGCTCCTCGGGGTGCTCGGCCTGGTGATCTTCGTCCTCGTCGTTGCGATGCGTGCGGCGCGCCAGGCACAGGCCGCAGCCGAGCGCCGTCAGGAGGACACCGCCTTCGGTCCGTCAGTGGGCGGCCGAGATCGCCTCGGCGGCTGGTAGGTCGTCCTCCGGGCCGGTGCCGGCGAGCACCACATAGATCCCGGTCAGGATCAGCGCGCCACCGCCCAGGCCGCGCCACCCCAGGCGCTCTCCGAGCACGACCGCACCCGTGAGGGCGGCAAACGCCGGTTCGAGGGACAGGATCAGCGCGGTGCGCGAGGGGCCGAGGATGGTCTGGCTCCACACCTGGATGAGGAAGGCTCCGGCACTGACCACCACACCGGTGCCGATCACGGCGATGAGGGAGTCCGAATCGGGCAGGGAGAGACCCTCGAAGACCGCCGAGACGGCGAGGCCGAGCACGGCCGTCACGGCCAATTGCACCCCCGTGAACGCGATCACCGGAAGACGGTGCGCGACGCGCGACAGATAGAGAATGTGCCCGGCATAGGCGATGGCACCGCCGATGGTCCACAGGTCCCCCCCGTGCAGGCGGAATCCTGCGGTCACCGTGAGCACGGCCAGGCCCACGAACGCCACCGCGGCACCGAGCATCACCAGGCCGTGGGGGCGGCGTCGGGCGAACCCCGCGGCGAGCAGTGGGGTGAGCACCACGTACAGACCCGTGACGAGCCCCGAGTTCGAGGCCGTGGTGTCGACCAGGCCCCGGGTCTGCAGCGCATAGCCCGTGAACAGCAGCAGGCCGGCGCGGACTCCGGTGACGATGGTGGTGCGCTGGCGCGGCGGGGAGATCGCCAGCAACACCGCGGCCCCGACGGCGAAGCGCCAGCCCACGAACCCCACCGGCGGGAGCGTCGCCACGGCGTCCTTGACCACGACGAAGCTCGCCCCGAAGAGCAGGGCGGCGAACGCAAGGGCGAGCGCGGCGAGGCTGGTACGGGACACGGCGGCCGAGGATATCCGCCGGCTCAGGTGCGGACGGCCGCGGTGGCGGCGCCGGCGAGGCACACCAGGGTCCCCCCGACCAGCACGAATCCGCCGGTGCCGAGCGATGCTCCGGAGGCGGCGCGCACTGCGAGCACCGCATCCGTGAGCTTGAAGGCCGCGTAGAGCACGGCTGCCGACGCCGCCACCAGCGCCGCGACCACCCCGTCCGGCCGGAGGCCGCGACTGCGATCTCCGATGACCGCCGCCAGCACGATGGGTGCCAGCGGGAGCAGCGCCGGCCATGCCGCCGCCTCGATGCCATTGATCGCCCCCAGGGCAGGGAGCGTGGCGAAGGGAAACGGAAGCGACAACGCGGTGAAGCCTGCGCCGACCAGAGTCACGATGCGCCAGGGGTGCATGGCCTAGCCCGGGTCCGTCTGATCCGGGTCGTCGGGTTGGTCGGCGCTGCGCTCGGAGCTTTCGGCCCCGACCACCAGATCGGACTGGCGCGGCGGAGGTGCGGGCGCAGTGGCCGGCACTTCGAGGGAGTCGAATAGGGGCTCGCCGAACGGGCTGACCTCTCCCGAGGGGCGCGCCGGGCGCGGTTTGGGCCGGGTCGGCGGCGCCACCGGGCGAGGGGATACCGCCGGGACCGGTGGAGGCTCGGCCGGGGGGCTGCCCTCGGCGCGCAACGGCTTGGCGGCGATACGGGTCGGTGATCCCCCGGAGGCCAGCCCCATCCAGGCCCGGGTGAGGCCGATGGCGATGCCGACCAGAACGACAAAGTTGCCGAAGACCAGCAGCCGCGCTCCCAGGCCGATGCTCCCGCCGAGCGTGTCGGCGAGGACGGTGGCGTCGAGGTACTTAACCACGGCATAGGGAAAGGCGGCGAGGCCGACCACCAGAGCCGCCCATGCCACCGGCCGGGGCAGGGGCCGGGTGTGATCCGGAATCAGCGTGACGACGAAGATCGGCGCCACCAAGATGAGGACCGGGAGCGCGTCGAGATCGAGGGCCGAGCGGTTGCCCGAGGCTGCGGTCACATAGGTCAGGCTCATCGAGGCCAGCACGAGGAGCACTCCCAGGTCGATCACGATTCGCGAGGCGTGGAAGGCGAGGGTGCTGTTGGGCGGGCGAACCCGGGCCGCTCCGGCCGGCCGGCGCAGGCGGGGCCGCGGCAAGGGGCGGCGCTCACTCGGCGGCGTCGGCATGCGATTTCCTTTCTGCCGGGGTGGCCTCGATCTCCAGGCCCGTCGTCATCGAGTTCACCATGACCAGGGAGTCGACCGGCCAGCCACGAGCGGCGAGCCGGGAGCGTCCCGCGACGAAAGACTTCTCGATCACGAAGGCGAAGCCGACGACGGTGCTTCCGGCCTCCTCGACGATATCGCCGAGGGCCTCGGCGGTACGTCCCCCGGAGAGGAAGTCGTCCACGATCAGTACCCGGCGACCCGTGTCGAGGAGGCGGCGGGCGATCTCGACGCGATACTCGGTGCCCTTGGTGGGTGAGGCGACTTCTCTCACGAACGCCGGCCGGTCCGCGGTGCTGCGGGGATACTTCTTGGCGTACACCATCGCGACGCCGAGGTGGCGGGCGGCGATGAGTGCCGGGGGGATGCCGCTCGCCTCGGCGGTGATCACGAGGTCGATGTCGCGGTCCTGCCACCGCGTCGCGATATCGGCGCCGATCACCTCGAGGAGTTCCGGATCGACCTGGTGGTTCAGGAACTCATCCACCTTGACGAGGGTGCCTTCGATCCGGCCGCGCCGGCGAATGGCGTCTGCGAGCGCGGTGGCTCCGATGGTGGCGGCTGGTGGTGGCACGATTCCGGCAGGGTACCGGGGACCCGGCCCGGGGTACGATCGCCGCCGATGACCGCCACCCGGGCCGAGCGGCGCCATGCCCGCACCATTCTGGATCGGCTGAAGCGGCGCTATCCCACGATCCGCACCGCCCTGGGCCATGCCGACCCGTGGCAGTTGCTGGTCGCCACCGTGCTCAGCGCCCAGACGACCGATGACAACGTGAACCGGGTGACCCCGGAGTTGTTCCGGCGCTGGCCGACTCCGCGTGACCTGGCCCAGGCCAATCCCGAGGAGGTGGAGGTCGTCGTCTTCTCGACCGGCTTCTACCGGCAGAAGACCCGCGCCATCATCGAGCTGTCGGCGGATCTGGCCGAGCGGTTCGATGGCGTCGTCCCCGACGACCTGGAGCGATTGGTGACCCTGAAGGGGGTGGGGCGCAAGACGGCGAGTGTGGTGCTTGCCGAGGCCTTCGGGCTCCCCGCTATCGCCGTGGACACCCATGTCGGCAGGGTGACGCGGCGCCTCGGCCTGGTCACCACCGGCGATCCGGTGAGGGTGGAGGCCACGCTGAAGGAACTCTATCCCGAGGAGCAGTGGTCGGGCATTTCGATGCGCTTCATCCAGTTTGGCCGGGACACGTGCTTCGCCCGCCGCCCGCGCTGTCCCGAGTGCATCCTCCGCGACCGGTGCCCCTATCCCGACAAGACCGTGTGGGACTGACCCGGGAGCTCCGGGTCCAGGACCAGGCCACGGGTCTCGGGGAGGGGGACGACCAGCAGCGTCGCGGCGAGCACGACCACGCCGAGCCCGGCGACGGTCAGGGAGATGCCCCACGCCTCGACCACGAAGCGTCCCGCGGCAAACCCGGCGATCCCTCCCAGGATCGAGGCGTTCACGATCCAGGCGACCGCGGTGGCGCGCACCCCGGTGGGGAACAACTCGGCGCGGTGCGCCGCAAAGGCAGGGGCGAAGGCAAACGCCCCCAGGTTGGAGGCGAGCACGCCGGCGGCCATCAGCCAGCCACCATCGATGAGATAGAAGCCGACCCCTCCGGCCACGCCCACCGCAAGGGCCGCCACCTCGGTGGGGCGGCGCCCCCAGGTGTCGGCCAGCCTGCCTCCGGCGAGAACCCCCAGCATCACCCCGGGAGCGCTGGTGGCGGCCAGGAGCAGGGAGGCGGCGCCCGCCGACCAGCCCAGATCGTTCTCCAACCGGAGCAGGGCGAGGTTGGCGGCAGGCGAGGTGAAGGCTGAGACGGCGAATGAGATCCCGGCGAGTGGCCAGAACCGCCGGGCATGGCTGCCCCGCAGCACCGCGCTGAGCGGCGGCCGCCGTGGCGGGGGTACGAAGGCGCGCGACTCCGCCATCCGGCGGACCAGCAGCGGCAGGGCGAGCAGCGGCAGTGCACTCAAGGCGAACAGGAGTCGCCAGCCGTCGCTGCTGCCTGCACCCAAGGGCCGCAGCAGGAGCCCCAGCCCCGTGCCGATCGCTCCGATCAGGGCATACAGGCCGACTGCGTAGCCCCGGACGTCGGGGCCGACCTCCTCGGCGAGGACCACCAGGGCCAGTCCGCTGAGGGCGATCGTTCCGACGCGCGCCACCGCCTGGGTGGCAGTGAGCCATCCCGCCCCGGAGGTGAGGGCGCTGGCGAGCGTCGCCGCCGGGAGCAGCGCGAAGGCGATGAGCAGGGGGAGGCGCCGTCCGCGGTGATCGCCCCACCAGGAGAAGCCGATCGCCAGCAGCGAGGTGATTCGGATCAGCATCATCAGGTCGAACACCGCGGCATCGCTCAGGGAGTAGTCGTCCTGCACAAACGGAAGAACGTGGGTGATGGCGGCGCCGGTCCAACCCTGGGCGAGGGCGATCACCGCAAACAGGGCCAGGGCGGCGATCTCACGCCGCTGCAGGGGACGGGCGGGCCGGAGCACGAAGCGTCTCAAGCGACGGTGCTGCCGGGAGGCACTGCCAGGTCCGGGCGCACCAGCACCACTCCGGAGTCGGTGAGGGCGCCGAGGACGAGCACGTCCGAGCGGAAGCCGGCGACGTGGCGCGGGGGAAATCCGGTGACGGCGATCACCTGGCTTCCGACGAGATCCTCGACCCGGTAGTGGTCGGTGATCTTGGCCGACGATTGGAGCACACCGAGGTCGCCGAAGTCGATCCACAGGCAGTAGGCGGGGAGGCGCGCCGCCGCGTTCGGCTCGGCTCGCAGCACGACACCGCTGCGGACCCGGAGCTCGTGCCAGTCGTCGATCGTGGGCACGGCGGCGACATTACCGGGAACTGTTCCGGGGCCGGTACCGTGGTCCGTCGATCCGCCAGTCGCGGGAGCATCGTGGAAGTCGCCAACGTCAACATCCTCGCCGCGTTCGTGTTCGGCGCCCTGTCGTTCCTCTCGCCGTGCGTGCTCCCGCTCCTTCCCGGCTATCTCTCGATGATGTCGGGGTACTCGGCGGCAGAGTTGTCCGAGGGCAAGACCTCCATGGGGCGGATGCTGATGGTGACGCTCCTGTTTGTCGGCGGGTTCACCCTGGTGTTCATCGTGCTCGGCGCCACCGCGACCTCTCTGGGACGGTCGCTGCTCCGCGAGCAAGACACGATCCTGGCGGTGGCGGGCTGGGTAGTGGTCGCCTTCGGCATCTTCATCGCCGTCAGCGCGCTGTGGAACCCGCGGCTGCTCGGCCCCCTGATGCGGGAACGCAGGCTTGAGGTTCGCCCCTCTCGGCTCGGGCCGTGGGCGCCACCGGTGATGGGCGTCGCCTTCGGCTTTGGCTGGACCCCTTGCATCGGACCGACGCTGGGAGCGATTCTCACCGTCGCCGCCACCCAGGACACCGTGGGGGCGGGAATGTTCCTGCTCTTCGTGTACTCGATGGGTCTCGGAGTGCCATTCGTGCTCGCCGGCCTGGGGATGACAAAGGCCTACTCGACGTTCGGGTGGTTCAAGCGTCACTTCACCGCGATCACCGTCTCCTCCGGGGTGCTGCTGGCGCTGTTCGGAGTCCTCATGGTCACCGGGAAGCTCGTGGAGCTCAATCAATGGTTCCAGGAGGTCCTGCCCACGTTCCTCTGGGACGTGTGAGGTCCGCCTCGGGCCCGCCCCGCACCTACCCTCGGCGGCGATGACGGAGCCAAGCACGGAGATCGAAGTCGGGCTCGCCACCCATGAGCTGGTGTGGGTGGAGGGATCCGACGCGATCACCTTCCTCGACAGCCAGGTCAGCCAGGACGTGATGGGCATGGCGCCGGGAACGGTGCGCCGCTCACTGCTGCTCGAGCCGCGGGGCAAGCTGCGGGCCATCCTCTGGGTGCTGCGCGACGCTGCGCGCGTCGGACTGGTCGTGGCGGCACCGGGTGCCTCCGACCTGATCGCCGATCTGGCCCGGTTCCGCTTCCGGGTGAAGGCAGACCTGCGCCGCGACGAGCGGCCGGTGCACACGGTCTGGGGCACCGGCGCCGGCGATGCGAAGTGGCGCGACGACGGGACCAGCCTCGAGGCGGACACCCCGCACTACCGCCTGGTGGCATCCCAGGAGAATCCGGATGGTCGGGTGCTCGACGCGGAGGACGTGACCGCGCACCGCATCGCCGTCGCAGAGCCCCGGTTTGGAGTCGAGGTGGACGAGGGCACGATCCCCCAGGAGACCGGCTTGGTGGCGGAGTCGGTCTCCTTCACCAAGGGCTGCTACCTGGGGCAGGAGCTGGTGGCGCGGATCGACACCCGGGGGCATGTCAACCGGATGCTGCGCCGGCTTGCCGGGACCGGGAACCCGCCACCCCCCGGGGCGGCGATCGCACGAGAGAAGACTGCGGTGGGTGCCCTGGCATCGGTGGCGCCGATCGGCGAGGGTTGGGTCGGTTTGGCGCTACTGCGCCGCGAGGCCCAGCCCGGCGACCGGGTGGTCGTGAGCTGGGAGGGGGGCGAGGCCGCAGCGACGGTGGCCGGCGCCCCGGACGCCCGCACCGGGTCTTCACAATTCCCTAACGGTTCGTCGCGATGATGGCGCGATGACGACGGCCAATCGCGGCACGGTGCTGCTGATCGAAGACGAGGAGGCGATCGCCGACCTGTTGCGGCTCTACTGCGAGCAGGAAGGCTTCCGTCTCATCCATGCCTCCACCGGCGAGCGCGGCCTGGAAGCGGTACGCGAGCGCGACCCGCGGGCGGTCCTGCTCGATGTCGGCCTTCCCGGCATGGACGGCATCGAGGTCTGCCGAAGGATTCGGGCGGTGTCGGACGTGCCGGTGATCATGCTCACGGCCCGCGCCGACGAAGTGGACAAGATCGTCGGGCTCGAAGTCGGTGCCGACGACTACGTCACCAAGCCCTTCTCGCCGCGCGAGGTGATGGCCCGGGTCAAGGCGGTGCTGCGCCGCGCCGAGGAGGCGCCGCGGGCACCGTCGATCATCGCTGCCGCGGGGTGGGAGATCGATTCGGGCCGCCGCGAGGTGCGCTCGCCGGCGGGAGGGGTGGTGCGTCCCACTGCGCGCGAGTTCGACCTGTTGTGGTACCTGGCCGAGAACCGTGGCCTGGTGTTGTCGCGCTCCCAGATCCTCGAGGCGGTGTGGGGATACGACTACCTGGGGGAGACCCGCACCGTCGACGTGCACGTCCGCCAGTTGCGCCGAAAACTCGATGGCATTCCGATCGCCACCGATTGGGGCGTCGGCTATCGGTTCGAGGGATAGATGCGGCGCCGCTTCTTCTGGGGGATGGTGGCGGTGGCGGTGACGACGCTGCTCGTCGGCGGGTTGGCCGCCGCCGCCCTGATCAACCGTTCGGTGGAGGCCTCGGCGCGGGCCGAGTTCGCCCGCCAGGCTGCCGCCACCGGACGCCTGCTCGAGGCGGATCTCCCGGCAGGTGCCCTCGGCGAGGGAAGGGCCCGGCTCATCCAGATCCTGCGTGATGTCGCCCTGGTCGGTGGTCACGACTTCGTCGAGGCGGCCGTCGTCGGCCCGCGCGGAACGGTGACGCCGCTCGGTGAAGGGGGAGTGCTGCTCGATCAGGTGCCCGGGATCGCCGACCTCGCCGGCGCAGTGGCGTTCGATGCGGAGGTGGACGGCAGGAAGGTGACGGCGGTGGCCCAACCGATCCGCCTCGGCGAGCGGGGCACCCTGGTGGTCGTCATCGGAACCGGGTTGGAGTTGATCCCATGGCGTGAGGTCCTGGGGCGATTCGTCTGGGCGCTCGCCCTGGCCCTGATCCTCGCCGCGGTGCTGGCGGGATCGTTCAGCCGGTTTGCGGCAGGCCGCCTCGGCAGGCTGCAGGCGGCGACGCGGCGGCTGGCCGGTGGCGACCTCACCGCCCGGGTTCCGGTCGAGGGCGGCGACGAACTGGGGGAGATGGCGGTGGCGTTCAACGACATGGCGGGCCAACTCGAGGAGGCGCGCCGGCGTGAGCGCGAGTTCCTGGTCGCGGTGGGGCACGACCTGCGCACCCCGCTCACCACGATCGGTGGCTACGCCGAGGCGATGGGGGAGGGGCGCATCACCCCCGCAGACATGGCGCGGGTGGGTGGGGTGCTTGGCGCCGAATCCGACCGGTTGCGCCGGTTGATCGAGGATCTCATGCTCCTGTCTCGCATCGAGGCCGCCGAGTTCACCCTCCGCCCTGAATCGGTTGACCTCGCCGCCCACCTGCGCGGCGTCCTCGATGGGTTCCGCGGCCGGACCGAGGCGGCGCGGGTCCAACTGGTTGCCGC
>Ga0154817_1014_pt6 | contig 8832 bp, 8 predicted proteins | sample Rifle2008BG16ft_FD_105825 | JGI IMG/M metagenome (GOLD analysis project Ga0154817, IMG submission 105825) | Actinobacteria bacterium RBG_16_67_15
GCCACCTCGCCGGCGAGCGGCCAACCGGCAAGTGCCGCGGCCCGCAGTGTCGTCACGTTCTCCGCCACCGGTACGGGAAGATCGCGACGCGACATCGCCCAAAGCACCAGCAAGAGCACCACCGCATTCACCTGCAGCCCGGCAACCAGACTCAAGGCGCCTTTGCCGGCCTTGGCCAGAACGATGGCGACGGAATAGTGGGCGATGGTCGCCGCGAGCAATGCGGCGGCGACCCGGGCAAACTGCAATCGGGCCTGGCAGGTGGCAATCAGCACCGCCGTGTACGGCTTGAGGATGAAAGTCGACGCCGCCACCAGCATCAGACCGGTGAGCTCCGGTTCGTCGAGGAGATCGGCCACCACCGGGCTGAGCGCAACAAGCGCCAGGCCTGCCAGCGTGGCCGCGACGAGGCCCGCCCGAAACAGCGGACGGCGCAGAGCGGCGATCTCCTCGACCGTGCGCTGCGCCAGCAGCGTGCGGATGCCGAAGTTGCCGACGCTACTGAGCAGGTAGGACGTCGAGATCACGAGTGCAAACAACCCGAAGTCGTGCGCCGTCAGGATCGCAGCGAGGATCACCTGCGCGACCAGCCCGATGAGAACCTGGAGGCTCAGCGAACCTCCCATCCACAAGGCGCCACCCGTGGCGGCTCGTGTCAGGGTGTGCGAAGACAACCGACTCATTGGGTGTCGCTCGGCGGCCGGGAGGCGAGGACCCGGTCGATGAAGTCGAGCCCGCGGAAAGCAAAGAACACCCCGAACGCCAGAAACACCGCGAGCAACACGGCGTAGCCCGGCGGAAGCGTCGCCAACACCACGGCCATGACGCCGCAGTAGGCGCACAGGAACCACATCACGTACACCACGTGGCGATGCGACAGGCCGATGCGCAGCAGGCGGTGATGGATGTGCTCGCTGTCGGCGCGGAACACCGATTGCCCCCCGATGGCGCGGCGCACGAAGGCGATCACGCTGTCGGAGATCGGCACCAGCAGCGCCACCAAGGGAAACAGCAATGTGATCGCCGCGGTGCCCTTGCGGTTCTCGAGCAAAGCGACCGCGGCGAGGAGGAGGCCGAGGAACCCACTTCCGGTGTCCCCCATGAAGACCTTGGCGGGCGGGAAGTTGTACCGCAGGAATCCGAAGGTGGCGCCGATGATCGTCGAGGCGACGAACATCACGTAGAAGTCGCCGTTGGTCCGGCCGACGAACCACAACGTCACCGCGGCAATGAACACCGCCCCGGAGGCGAGACCGTCGATCCCGTCGATCAGGTTGATGGCGTTCACCACGATCAGCACCCAGACGATCGTCAGTAGCAAGTCGAATGGCCCGGTGGCGATGGCGTCACCAAAGGGATTGGTGAGCAGGGGGATGCCCAAGCCATACGCGTAGAGCACGCACGCCGCTGCCACCTCGCCGGCGATCTTCCACCACGGGTTGAGGGCCTTGATGTCGTCGATCACCCCCAGCAGGATCATGATCCCAGCGGCGAGGGTGATCCCGACGAAAGGGCGCACCTCGAGGGTGTCGCGGGCCGCACTGGAGAAGAGGCGCGCCCCCCAGGCCACTCCGAGCACGGCCACCGCCATCGCCAACCCCCCGGCGGTGGGGATCGGCTTGGTGTGGATGCGTCGCGGCCCCGGTCGATCGACGATGCCGAGGCGGCGCGCCACGAGCATCACCAGCGGAGTCAAGGCGAAGGCGATCAGAAAGGCGGCCCCGGCCAGGACCAACGAATAGGGGATGCGCATCGGAGGTGAGGGTACCCCCTCGCGCGGGTTCGCCCTCGTCTGAGATACCCGATAGGTATCAGGTATCAGGTATCAGGTATCCGGTATGCGCGCGTTGCCTGATACCTGACACCTGTGACCTGTGACCTTCCACAGCGCAGAGCGCCCGAACTCCCGCTAGCAGTCGTAATACAGCATGAACTCCCAGGGGTGGGGGCGGAGACGGACCGGGTCGAGTTCGTGGACGCGCTTGTAGGCGATCCAGTCCTTGATCAGAGCCTCGGTGAACACGTCACCGACCAGCAGGTACTCGTAGTCGGCCTCGAGCGCCGCCAGCGACTCCTCGAGCGACCCGGGCACCGTCGGCACCTTGGCCAACTCCTCCGGCGGGAGGTCGTACAGATCCTTGTCGACCGGAGCCCCCGGATCGATCCGGTTGGCGATCCCATCCAGTCCGGCGAGGAGCATGGCGGAGAAGGCCAGGTACGGGTTCGCCGACGGGTCCGGGCAGCGGAACTCGAGTCGCTTCAACTCGGGGCGCCGGCTGACCACCGGGATCCGGATCGCGGCCGACCGGTTGCGCTGGCTGTACACCAGGTTGACCGGCGCCTCGTAACCCGGGACCAGGCGGCGATAGGAGTTGGTGGTCGGTGCGGCCCACGCCATCAGCGACGGGGCGTGCTTGAGCAGCCCGCCGATGTAGTACCGGGCCATGTCCGACAGCGAGGCATATCCCTTCTCGTCGTAGAACAGCGGTTTGCCATCGAGCCACAGGCTCTGGTGGCAGTGCATGCCCGAGCCGTTGTCCTGGAAGATCGGCTTGGGCATGAAGGTCACCGTCTTGCCGAACTCCCACGCCGTGCTCTTGACGACGTACTTGAACAGGGTGACGCGGTCTGCGGTCTGCAGCAGCGTCCCGTAACGGATGTCGATCTCGGACTGGCCGGCCGTGCCCACCTCATGGTGCTGCACCTCGACCGGGATCCCGGCGGCGGCGAGGCGCGCCGCCATCTCCGAGCGCAGGTCCTGAAAGTGGTCCGTGGGAGGAACCGGGAAGTACCCCTCCTTGTATCCCGGCTTGTAGCCGAGGTTGCCTCCCGGTTCCTCCCGCCCGCTGTTCCAGGCCCCCTCCTCCGAATCCACCTCGAAGAATGCGGTGTTCTGCCGCTGGTCGTACCGCACCGAATCGAAGATGTAGAACTCCGCCTCCGGCCCCCAGTAGGACGTGTCGGCCAGGCCGGTGCTCTTCAGATACGCCTCGGCCTTCTTGGCGATGTAGCGCGGGTCCTTCTCATAGGGCTGACCGGTGATGGGATCGCGCACCCAGCAATAGAGGATCAGGGTGCGGCGGTCGCGGAAGGAATCCTCGACGGCGGTATCGGGATCGGGCATCAACAGCATGTCCGACTCCTGGATGGCCTGGAAGCCGCGGATCGAAGAGCCGTCGAAGCCAAAACCCTCGTCGAAGGACGCCGCGGTCAACTCGGCAGCGGGGACCGTGAAGTGCTGCACCTGGCCGGGAAGATCACAGAACCTCAGGTCGATGAACTCGTACTCGCCGTCCGCGACCAACTTGAGCACGTCCTTGGGCCCGGGCATGGGCAGCCTCCTGTTTTGGCTCGTCACTGCAACCCTGCGTTGTACCTGCCACCGATTTCCGGTCGGTTGCCGGTTTGTGAACGCTGTGTTTCGTGAGGCTACGGCCTCTCCTCGCGGTCCGTGCCGCCCCGTACCATGCCGCGCCGGAGGTGATCCCATGGGCAAGCAAGAGGACTACGTGCTGCGCACGGTGGAAGAGCGGGGGATCCGCTTCATTCGCCTCTGGTTCACCGATGTCCTGGGTTACCTGAAGTCGTTCGCCATCACCCCCGCCGAGTTGGAGACCGCCTTCGACGAGGGGATGCAGTTCGACGGGTCGGCGATCGACGGGTTCTCCAGGGTGCAGGAAGCCGACATGCTGGCGCACCCCGACGCCACCACCTTTCAGATCCTGCCCTGGCGCGACGACCAAGCCGGAGTGGCGCGGATGTTCTGCGACCTCACCACGCCGGACGGCGAGCCGTTCGAGGGCGACCCCCGCTCGGTGCTGAAGCGCAACCTGCGCCGCGCCGCCGATCTCGGATTCACCTTCTACGTCGGCCCCGAGGTGGAGTACTTCTACTTTGCCGACTCCGGCCCGGTGCCCCAGGTGCTGGACCGGGGTGGCTACTTCGACCTCACTCCGCTCGACACCGCTCAGGAGTACCGCCGCAAGACGATCATGGTGCTGGAGAACCTCGGCATCCCCGTGGAGACCTCGCACCACGAGGTCGCTCCCAGTCAGCACGAGCTCGACCTGCGCTACACCGATGCGCTCTCCATGGCGGATGCCCTGATGACGACCCGGCTGGCGGTCAAGGAGGTGGCGCTGCAGCACGGGATCCACGCCACCTTCATGCCCAAGCCGCTCGAGGCCTATGACGGCAGCGGCCTGCACCTGCATCTCTCTCTCTTCGAGGGCGACACCAACGCCTTTCACGAGGCGGGGGCTGAGTACGGGCTGTCCCGGGCCGCCAAGGGCTTCATCGCCGGGTTGCTGCGCCACGGACGGGAGATCACCGCGGTCACCAACCAATGGGTCAACTCTTACAAGCGGCTGGTCACCGGGTTCGACGCGCCGGTATGGATCACCTGGGCGCGCAACAACCAGTCCGCTCTGGTGCGGGTGCCCACCCCCAAGAAGGGCAAGCCGAACAGCACCCGCGTGGAGTACCGGTCCCCGGATCCGGCCTGCAACCCGTACCTGGCGTTCTCGGTGATCCTGGCTGCGGGCCTCGCCGGCATCGAGGGCGACTACGCGCTCCCGCCCGAGGTCGCGGACAATGTGTCCGGGTTCTCTGCAGCCGAGTTGGCGGCAGCCGGCGTGGAACGGATCCCCGGGAACCTGGCGGCGGCACTGGAGGCGATGAAGTCGTCAGAACTCGTGGCCGGAGCACTCGGTGAGCATCTCTTCGAGTGGTTCCTCCGCAACAAGAGCGCCGAGTGGGACCGCTACCAGCGGCACGTGAGTAGGTTCGAGCTGGAGGAGTATCTTCCGATCTTGTGAACCGAGACATCAGATATCAGATATCAGACATCAGAAGTCGACCAATAGACCTGACATCTGGCAAGCTGAAGCCTTCTGACATCTGATATCTGAAACCTGAAACCTTCTTCATGCAAGCTGATGCCTTCTGAGATCTGAGATCTGAGATCTGAAACCTTCCTCATGAACCTCGCTCACCATCCCGAACGGCTTTCGCCGGCCTTGGCCGAGGCGTTGCTCGCGGCTGGATTCAGCCTCGAGCCCGTTACCGACGCGGCTGCGGTGATCGAGGCGGAGCCGGAGGGGGGATGGGCGTTGCTCGTCGTCGAGTTGGGCGAGGATCCCACCGCGGGGTTGGCGCTGGCGCGGCGGGTCAAGGATGCCTCCGGGGTCCCGATCCTGGTGGCCGCCCCGCGACGACACATTGCCGAGTTACGCGGGGCCTTCTGCGACGACTTCGTGCTCACTCCCCTCGACCCCGAAGAGGTGGCGCTGCGCGCCGCACGGCTCGTCGTGGGATCGGGTGGCACCACGGTCCAGGAGTTGATGACCTTCAAAGATCTCACGCTCAACCTGGCGACCTACCAGGCGACGGTGGGGTCGGCCCCCGTCGATCTCACCTACATGGAGTACGAGCTACTTCGCTTCTTCGTGACCAACTCCGGGCGCGTGTGGTCGCGCGAACAGCTGCTCAGCCGGGTGTGGGGTTACGACTACTTCGGCGGGGCCCGCACCGTCGACGTCCACGTTCGCAGGCTGCGTGCCAAGCTCGGTGAGGAACGCGCTTCCTGGATCGCCACGGTGCGGAGCGTTGGCTACCGCTTCGGCTAGGTCGGGCGGAGGTCCTCCACCTCCAGCATCCTGCGCAACGCCTCCAGTCCGCGGTGCTGCAGAGAGGTGACTGCGGTCAACGGCTTGGCCAGGGCTCGGGCCACCTCGGGGAGTGACAGGTCGCCGTAGATGCGCAGCGCCAGCACATCGGCCTGGTCGGGCGTCAGCTCGGCGAGGAGGCGGCGTGCCGCCTCGGCTTCGATGAGCCCGAGCGCCTCCCGCTCCACGTCTCCGGGATCGGCGCGATCCAGGGCTTCATGCGGAGTCACCACCTCGAGGCGGCGCACTGCGGCGCGGATGGCGTCGACGCCGCGGCGGTGGGCGATGGTGAGGGTCCAGGAGACGAAGGCGTGACGATCGCCCTCGAACCGGCGGATCGAGCGCACGACATCGGCAAAGACCTCGGCGGCCACGTCCTCGGGTTCCGGAGTGTTGCGAGACACCAGGAACGCCACGACCCGTCCCGCGACCACACGGAACAGCTGATGCCAGGCTCGCTCGTCACCCTTCTTGGCCGCGGCCAGCGTCGCGGCGAAGTCACTGTGAAGATCTCCCTGCACGACCGCCATCATGCTCCTCAACCCGAATAACGCACCCGGAAGACGCGGTGCGGGCACCGGCCTTACGGCAGGTGCCCGCTCCGACGATTCAACCGATCTACGGCAATGTCGTGGTGGTCGTCGTCGTGCCGACCGGCGTGCTCACCGGAGGCCCGACCGGGGTCTCCTCCGGAGGTCCGACCGGGGTCTCCTCCGGAGGACCCACCGGGACACCGTCGGGGGGCCCGACCGGCGTCTCCGGGGCGCCACCCTGATTCCCGTGGATGGCTCGGGCGAACTCGGCCACGGCCTGTCCGTCGATGTGGCCGACGTTCTCCGACAGGTAGGTCAGGAGCGCGATCACCTCGTCTTGGACCTCCGCGGTGACGACATTGGGACCCACGGCCTCGGCCGCAGTCAACAGTGCCGCACCGGCGCCGGCCTCGTCGGGAACGATCCCGGCGGCGTGCTCGAGTCCATGACCGGTGGCACCCTGCTGAACCAAGACGATGGCTTCTGCGATCCGTTCGGATGCTCCCCCGTTGCCGACCCCGACCGCCTCGAGGGCGCGATCGAGGCCATAGAGAAAGTCGCCGGGGGTGGCGCCGTTGGCGGCGTAGGCCACCCCTCCCAGGCCGCCGACCGACATCACCGTCGCCGCCACCGCAGCCGCGGCGCGGGTCCGCAATCGGCCCATGAAACCGGGCCGCGCGGGCTGAGGAACGGCCTCATGCGCCAGAGCGGAGAAGTCGCTGGTGTCGGCCTCGTTCCGCAGGCGCAGGATGAACTCGGTGATTCGATCGTCTGACATGTGGTTGCCTCCCAGGCAATCTCACCAGGTAATCGCCGGCGTCGACTGGAACCATACGGGCGATTTCGGTCCCTTACCCGGCGCGGTACCCTGACGGATCGCATCCGAGGGGGAAGCGCCCATGTCCGATCCCATCATCGCCGCCGCCCGCCGCGCTGCCGAAGAGGCCTTTGCCGTGCTTCGCACCGCCGTCGACGGCCTCGACGCCACAGCCCTCAACGCCCGCCCTGCCGGGGCAGACACGAATTCGATCGCCGTCCTGACCACCCATGCCGCCAAGTCCGCCCGGTTTCTACTGGGCATCGCGGTCGGCCAGCCGCCGGTGCCCCGGGATCGCCCCGCCGAGTTCGCCACCACCGTGACCGGACCCGAGGCCCTGCTCGGCATCATCGACTTGGCGCGCTCCGAGTCCCTGGCCGCCCTCGACGAGGCCGGGAGCGTGGACTGGTCCACCACCAGGACCTTTCCGCGGGCCGACGGCACGACTGCCGAGATGACCGCGGCGTGGGCCCTGATCCATGGCATCGATCACCTGCGCGGCCACGCCGACGAGGCTGCCCTGACGCGCCACGTCGTCACGGCTTCACGGTGAGTCCCGTGCGGCATCCGGCTCGGCGGAAGCGTCGCCGCGCTTTCCTACTCTCCCGAGCGTGACCCCCGGCAGCAACCCACCCAGCGCCCGCGCCGTGCTCGGCGGAGGCCTGCGCATCGTGGCGCGTTTCATCAAGGCGCGGCCCTGGGCCTTCACCTCCGCAGTGACCGGGGCTGCGATGTTCGCAGCGTCGATCATCGCCTCGTCGGCCGTCATCGGCTGGGTCACCGACACCGCCATCATCCCGATCCTGGACGAGGGGGAACCGGCGTCGGACCACGTGCTCGGCGTGATCGTGGCCATCGTCGGCGTCGCCCTGTGGCGCGCCGCGGCCATCGTGATGCGCCGCACCTCGGCGGGGTGGCTCCAGCTGCGCAACCAGCAGGACCTCCGCCGCAAGTTGGTGGAGCACCAGATGGAGCTCGAGCTGTCTTGGTTCGGGCAGCAGTCGATCGGCAACCTGCTCTCGGTTGCCGACAACGACACCGAACGCAGCACCGGAGTCCTGGCCCCGCTCCCATATGCAACGGGGGTGTCCCTGCTCGTTGTGGGCACGGTCGTGCTACTCGCCCTCCTCGACATCTGGCTGGGAGTGGTGGCACTTTGCGGAATGACCCTGATCGTCTTCGTCGAGGTCCGTGCCGCAATCACCCTCTACCCGGCCTGGGAGGGCATCCAGACCCAGTTGGGAGTGGTCACCGGGGTGGCACATGAGAGCTTCGACGGTGCCCTCACGATCAAGTCGCTGGGACGAGAGGAGATGGAGACCGAGCGGTTGCGGGTCGCCTCGGAGGAGTTGCGGGACCGCGGCATCTACGTCGGCGTGCGCTGGGAGACCTACCGCACCCTGATCGTGGTCTTGATCCCGGCGGTGAGCATGGTGCTGCTTTGGGTGGGAGCACTGCGCGTGGATGCCGGGGCGATCAGCCCGGGTGACATCGTCACCGCTCTGTACCTGCTCTCGCTGCTCACCTTCCCGATCCAGCTGATCGCATTCGTGCTGTTCGACATGGCGGCATCGATCCCGGGCTGGAGGCGGGTCGAGGCCGTGCTCGAGGCCGACCAACGAGTCGTCTACGGCCCCCTCCAGGCTGTGATCGAGGGCGGGGCGGCCCCGGTGGAATCCGACGCCGTTGCCTTCTCTTATGAACCGGGTCAGGCAGTGCTGTCCGATGTCGTCGTCGACATCCCGGCCGGGCGCACCATTGCCGTCGTCGGTCCGACCGGTTCGGGCAAGACCACGCTCACCCTCCTGCTCGCTCG
>Ga0154817_1053_pt26 | contig 8723 bp, 11 predicted proteins | sample Rifle2008BG16ft_FD_105825 | JGI IMG/M metagenome (GOLD analysis project Ga0154817, IMG submission 105825) | Actinobacteria bacterium RBG_16_67_15
GATCCCGGCGGATGGCAGGCCCTCGAGGGGGGCACGAGGGCCTGCGGTGGGTGGCCCGTGGGGTGGGCCACCGGGGCGGGGATGCTACCGGCACTCCTCCGACACACAAATCACGCCCCGTGCTGGCGGGCGATCGGCCGCGATCAGCGCAGCGTCGCGGCGATCCCGGCGAGGTGCTCGACGATCGAACGCCAGTCGAAGGTTTCGTTCACCTCGGATGCCTTGATGGTGATGAGGCGGTCCTCGCTCACGTACTCGGGGACTATCTGATCGAGGATCGCCTCGATCTCCTCCCGGAAGGCATCGTTGGTGCTCCGCACCCCATCGGGCAGTAGCGCGACATCGGGGTAGAGACGGACGAACAAGTCGTAGGTGCGGGACCACCGGCGCACCAGCGGCTCGACGTCGAATGGGTCCACACCACCGGTCACCCGGAGGAAATAGGCGAAGTTGTCGACCACTGCCCGGTCGGTGACCAGGACCTCGGCGCGCCGACGCAGCTCCAGTTCCTGCTGGATCTGGGTCATCAGCACCCAGAGCTGGGCCTCGGGCGTGGCGCCCTCGTTGAGGCCGAGGGGGTTGAACCGCACCACCTCGCGCCCGACCTCGACACTGCGTCCGGTGCGGCCGACGGCACCCGCAAAGGAATGCACCGCATTGGTCTTGCGGACGGAGTGCGAGCCGATGAAGGCGATCTTGGCGAAGCGTGGCTCGGTCATCAGCAGGGCCACGGTAGTGAGTCGGAACGGAGAGTTCCAATGGTGTGATTCGGCGAATGAGGTATCAGATGTCAGATTTCAGGTATCAGCCGGACTCCCAATAGGGGTGGTTCCGGTGTCTGATATCTGAGATCTGATATCTGAGATCTTCTGCGGGGGCCGACCGCATCGCGTTTACCCTCGCCCCACGGAAAGGAGGTGACCGTGGAGCGTCTCACCACCTACTCGCACGGGGCTGGTTGAGCTTGCAAGCTCGCCCCTGGTGAGTTGGCGCAGGTCCTGCGCCGCCTGGACAACCTACCCGCCACCCGCCACCCCGACCTGCTGGTCGGTATCCAGGGCTCGGACGACGCCGGGGTCTTCCGCCTCCGTCCCGACCTCGCTCTGGTCCAGACGGTGGATTTCTTCACCCCGATCGTCGACGAGGCTGATGATTGGGGACGCATCGCCGCGGCCAACGCGCTGTCGGACGTGTACGCCATGGGTGGCACCCCCCTCACCGCGCTGCAGGTGGTGGGGTGGCCGCGCGACACGCTTCCCTTCGACCTGCTGGGAGACGTGCTCGCCGGCGCCGCCGAGGTGTTCTCCGGTGTAGGGGTGACGATCGTCGGGGGCCACTCGATCGACGATCCGGAGCCGAAGGTGGGTTTTGCCGTCACCGGGACCATCCACCCCGACCGGGTGCTGCGCAATCGGGGCGGGAAGCCCGGCGATCTCCTCGTTCTCACCAAGCCGATCGGCACCGGGATCATTGCCACCGGCATCAAGCGGGGGGAAACCGGGGTCGCGGTGCGTGACGCCGCCGTCGCTTCCATGGTGGCGCTCAACGATCGGGCCGGCCGGGCGGCGCTCGCGGCGCGGGCCCATGCGGTCACGGACGTGACCGGTTACGGTCTGCTCGGCCACCTCCAGGAGATGCTCGAAGGGGTCGGCGCCGCGATCGATGCTTCCTCGGTTCCACTCCTTCCCGGTGCCGTCGCACTGGCCACGGCCGGGGTGATCCCCGGGGGGACCCGCCGCAACCTGGAGCACGCCGGCGGCTTCACCGACTTCGGCGGGGTCGATGCCACGATGCGGCTGCTCCTCGCCGATGCCCAGACCAGCGGCGGCCTACTGGTGGCGCTTGATCCCGACCACATCGGCGGCTTTCTCTCCGGGCTGACCCGGGAGGGAGTCTTTCCGGCGGTGATCGGGGAACTGACCGGCGACCATCGCGGCAGGATCGTGGTGCGATGACCGCACCGATCGACACCCCTGCGGCGCGTCTGGCCGCCATCGCCGACGCTCTCTCCATCGGCAGGTTGCGGTACCACATATTCCTCTGTGCAGACGCTTCGACACCCAACTGCGCCACCCCCGAGGAGGGCCGCGCCACCTGGGCCTACACCAAGGCTCGGCTCAAGGAGCTCGGGCTGAGTTCCGCGGCGGCGACCTGGAAGGGCGACTTCAGTGCGACGCCGACACCGCAACCGGGAGCGGGATCGGTCCTGCGTACCAAGGTCGACTGCCTCCGGGTCTGCGAGCAGGGGCCGATCGCGGTGGTCTACCCCGATGGGGTGTGGTACCGGTGCGTGACTCCGGATGTCATGGAGCGCATCATCACCGAGAACGTCATCGGCGGCCGGATCGTCACCGACCATGCCTTTGCGGTGGACCAGCTTCACCCCGACGACACCTAGGCTCGGTTGGGTGAAACGGCGCAATGTGCTGGCGACGCTCGGCCTGGCCTGGCTGGCCTGGCGGATGTTCAGCAGGGAGGTCGGCCCCCGATTCACCGGTCCCCAGGCCCGGCCCACTGGGCCGATGGGGCGGACCCTGCTTGCCGGCCGCCACGAGTTCTTCGTGCGCGAGGACGGGCCCACTGATGGGCCGCCGCTGGTGCTGCTGCACGGCTGGCTCTATGACGGGCACGCCACCTGGCATCGGGTGCTGCCGCGCCTTGCCGCCACCCATCGCGTCTACTCGATCGATCTGCGCAACCACGGCAAGACCGATCGGATCCGGGATCGATTCGAGATCGCTGAGGCTGCCGACGATGTCGCCAGGGTGCTCGACGTGCTCGGTCTCGGCGCGGTGCCGGTGGTGGGCTACTCGATGGGGGGCATGACCGCTCAGGAGCTCGTCCTGCGCCATCCCGGGCGGGTGAGCCGACTCGTGCTGGCCGCCACCGCCGCCCACCCGGTGCCCTATCCGCGGTGGCTGACCGTCCCGGTGTTCGTCGTCGGGCGTACCCTCGGCCGCATCGATCGGACCCTGCTGCCGCGCCTCGCCCATCGGTATCTTCTCGCCACTGACGTGATCCCCCCAGAGCACTCTGCCTGGTTGTGGCAGATCCTGCTCGACCGCGACACCGACCTCTATTACGAGGCGGGTTTCGCCATCCTCCGTTTCGACGCTCGCGATCGGGTGGGGTCGATCGTGGTGCCGACGCTGTGCATCATCCCCACCGACGACCAATTGATTCCGGCACGCCAGCAGTACGACACCGCGTCCCGCATCAACGGTGCGGTCGTCACCGAGATCGTTGGTGCGCGACACGAGGCGGTGCTCAGCCATCCCGACGACGTCGCCAAGGCCATCGCCGGCTTCGTCACCTGATCATCCCGGAAACGATCGATCGCCCCGTGACCGGGGCGATCGCTTGGTCGACTATGGGTTGGTTCAGGTGTCCTAATGCTCGCGGCTGGCGAACTGCTTGGCGATCAACAGCCCGACGGCAACGACCACGAGGAGCAACAGGATCTTCTTGATCACTGGGGACTCCTTGTAAGTGCAAGGGATTGTACCGAATCGGCGGTGACAGGCCGGGGCACTCCGGCCGGGGTGCTGCCTGGTGCCGGGTAGCCTGTGTCCGCTCCCGTGACCCACCTCCTCCTGCCCGCGGTGCCCACTCCGGCGATGCCGGCTCTCGCTCGTGGCGGCGCCGCCTGATGGGGCGTTGGCGCGCCTGGCTGGCGCTGATCAAACCGCGCATCATCGAGCTGCTTCTGATCTCCACCGTGCCGGCGATGGTCCTGGCGGCGGGTGGGTGGCCCGGCACGGGATTGGTATCGGCCACACTCGTCGGTGGAATTCTCACTGCCGGGGGAGCCAATGCCATCAACAATGTCGTGGATCGCGACGTCGACGCCCGGATGGAGCGCACCCGACGCCGGCCGCTGCCCCGTGCCGCCCTCGGCCCCGGTGAGGCGTTTGCCGTCGGCGTGATCCTCGGCGTCGCCGGCTTCTTCTGGTTGTGGGCGACCACGACACTGCTCGCCGCGACACTGGCGATCGCCGCGCTCGGGTTCTACGTGGTGGTGTACACGATCGCCCTCAAGCGTTACACGCCGCAGAACATCGTGATCGGCGGCGCCGCCGGAGCCGCCCCCGCTCTAATCGGCTGGGCGGCGGTGACCGGGTCGCTGGCCCTCGAGGCGTGGCTGCTGTTTGCCATCGTCTTCTTCTGGACCCCGCCGCACTTCTGGGCGCTGGCGATCCGGTTCCGTCGCGACTACGAGGCGGCCGGGATCCCGATGCTCCCCGTCGTCGCCGGGGAGTCGGCCACGGTCCGCCAGATTCTGCTCTATTCGATCTCTCTCACCGGGATCACACTGCTGCTCCAACCGGTGGCGGAGTTGGGTGCGGTATACCTCGTCGTCGCCGTGGTCCTCGGAGCCGGCTTCGTGGCGGGGGCGGCAATGGTGATGACTCGTCCCGGAAAGGCCATGGCGCTGTTCCGCTATTCGAACCTGTACCTCGCCCTGTTGTTCGGGGCGGTGGCGCTCGACGTGCTGACGGCGGGATCGTGAGCGATCAGGTGGTCCTCGCCGTCGGCACCGTCCTCGGCATTGGAGGATTGATGGTGGCGGCCTTCGTCATCCGGCCCCGGCCGCACTCGGTGCGTGAGGTGGCCTACCTGGTGATTCCCCTGACGGGGGCCATCGCCCTGGCGGTGCTCGCCTGGGGCCGGGTGTAGCGGGTTCCCGACCCGGACGCCGCTGTTACGGTTCCACCATGCTGGCTTCGATCTCCTACCCACCGATTCCCATCTTCGAACTCGGCCCCCTGCGCCTGTCGCTCCATGGCCTGATGGCCGGGGTGGGCTTCGTGGTGGGTGCGACCCTCATGGTCCGCGAGGCCCGGCGCCGGGGTTTCGACGAAGAGAAGATCATGTCGGTGCTGAGTTGGGCGCTCATCGCCTCGTTGCTCGGGGCGCGCTACTTCACCGTTCCCGCCCACCTCGACGAGGGTTGGGTCGAGGCCCTCAAGCCCTTTGGCACGTTCTCGATCATGGGCGGCTTCGCCGGCGGCATCATCGTCGGCGGGTGGAGGATGCGTCGCCTCGGTATCGATGTCGCGGCCCACATGGACATGGCGTCGTTCGGACTGGCCATCGGAACCGTGGTGGGTCGGGTCGGGGACATGTTCATCGTCGAGCACCTCGGTTCCCCGACCAGCCTCTTCTTCGGGTATGCGGTGAAGCCAGGTTACGACCTCGCCCCTCAGCACAACGGCCTGGAGTGCGTCACGGCGAGCGCGGGACCGGATGGCCTGTGCCGGGTCCCCGGAGGCGAAGGCCTGTCCGGCATCTATCACCATGTCGCCATGTACGACCTGGTGGGGGCGGCCCTGCTCCTCGGCCTGCTCTATTTGCTGGCGCGGAGATGGTCGACCATCCGCTACGGCACCCTGATCTTCGTCTGGGCCGCCTGGTACGGCCTGCAGCGGTTCGCCCTCGACTTCCTGCGCAACACCGACCTCCCCGGAGCCGATGCCACGGCCGGGCCCTTCACCTGGAACCAGTGGACGGGCCTCGCCGCCGGAGTGCTGGCGATCGTCGCGGTGGGATGGATCGTATTGCGCAAGGCCACGCCGGTCGTGTCCGCCGAGGTCGATGTTGCTCGCGGTGCCGTGTCGCCGGTGGCGGTGGGGTGAGCGGAGACACCGCGCCGATTCGGGCCGAGGAGCGGTTCGACGAGGCAGTCGTCGCCCGCCACCTGCGGTCCCAACTACCCGACCTCATCGGGGACGCACCGATCGAGTTTGCCCAATTCCCCGGCGGCAAGGCCAACCTCACCTACCTGGTGGCGGCGGGGGAGACGGAACTGGTGCTGCGGCGCCCGCCGCTGGGCCCGCTGGCACCAGGCAGTCACGACATGTCCCGTGAATTCCGCGTCCTGGCGGTGCTCCACGAGGCGTATCCACCGGCCCCACGGGCCCTCTACTTCTGCGACGACCCGAGTGTCATGGAGAAGCCTTTTCTGGTGATGGAGCGCCGCCGCGGCTTCGTGGTGCGAGGAAAGTGGCCGGAAGCGCTCGACCAGTCTGCCGGCTTTCGCCGTTCGGTCGCCGAGCGCCTGGTCGATCGTCTCGCCGACCTCCACATGGTCGACTACGCCGGCCTCGGCCTCGGCGATCTGGGACGGCCGGAGGGCTTTGCCGAGCGTCAGGTGCGGGGCTGGTCCGATCGCTGGGAGCGTGCCCGCACCGGGCCGGTCGACGCCATGGACGAGCTCGGTCGCCGTCTTGGTGCCCGTACTCCCACGCCACAGCGCGCCGTGTTGCTGCACAACGACTTCAAGCTCGACAACACGATGATCGACCGCGAGGGGGAAGTCGTGGCGGTCTTCGACTGGGACATGTGCACCCTGGGCGACCCACTCGTCGATCTCGGCACGACACTCTCCTATTGGGGTGGTGAAGGTGGCGTGGTCGATCTCGTCGCGGGAGATGCGGTCGCCCTGGGGGATGTCATGGATGCGGCGACCGTGGCACGGCGCTACGCGGCGCGCACCGGGCTCGACCTGAGCGACCTCGACTGGTACCGGGCGCTCGGTACTTTCCGCATCGCCGTCATCGTGCAGCAGATCTTCGCCCGCTATCACCGCGGCCAGACCACCGACGAGCGGTTTGCCGGCTTGGGAGCAGTGGTGGAGCCGCTGGCGCAAGCCGGACTGACGCTGCTGGAGGAGTGAGATGGCAGATGCCCGATGCCCGATGACAGATGTGATATTGGTCTGGTATCTGGTATCTGGTATCTCTCTTAACCAATCGCTCGTTGGCACGACCAGTGACTCCACGGATGCGGCCCGTCGTCGATCGATCGTCCTGCCGCCAGGTTGCGCACCAGGGCATTGCGCGACTCCCAGACGAGTAGCGCCGCAATCATGATGTTGTGCTCCGGCTCGTACGGTGAGGCAGCGCCGGGGAAATCGGAGAACTGAACCCGCACCCGCTTGACCCGCTCCGCCCAATAGGTCATGCGGTGCTGGTACAGGCCGGTGACTCCCGAGGTCACATTCACCGCAAAGGGGATGCCCTTGCTCTCGCAGTACATCACATCGATGGCGGCATCGATCTGGCCGGGGACACAGGTGCTGGGGTCGGAGGCGTCGGCGCACGCCGCGGCGTCGAGGCCCCAACGGGTGAAGACCTCGATCACCAGGTCACGCCACTGTTCGGCACCGCCACCGGGGGCGTAGCCGGCGGCGTAGCCCCGTTCGGCATCGCGCTGGAACGCAGTGAGGCGCTTGTCGGTGACCTCGTTGAAGGCTCCGTCGCCGGGGAGCCGGAAAGTGTTCTGGAAGCGATCCACGGCGGCGACCGTGCGGTCCCCGTAACCCCCGTCGAGTGACCCCGGGGAGAAGCCGACTCGGGCGAGCCGGGTCTGGAGCGCCAGCACGGCCGGGCCACCGTCACCGCGTTCCAGGAGGATCGCACCAGGACCGGTGTCCTCGCGCCGCAGGGTTTCCCGGGTGGTGAGATCCACCTCCCCGGTGACGCTAAGGGCGTAGGAGCTCTGGAAGGCCCGCACCGCGGCCTCCGTGAGAAGCCCGAACTTACCGTCGATCGTCCCGGCGGGATATCCCAGGGCCGTGAGGTGGGTCTGCATCTCGACGACCTCGGATCCGGTCGATCCGCGTCGCAACAGCACGGTCGAGGTGAACATCCGATCCCAGGCGGCCTGATCGACCTCGCCGGTGATGGGGAGCGCCACCGCCCTCTGCCACGCGGTCACCGCGGCGGTCGTCTTGGACCCGTAGATGCCGTCGAGTGGCCCCGGGTTGTGGCCCGCAGCGAGGAGCTGCCGCTGCAGTTCCAGGACCCGGCTGCCGCGGTCGCCCGCATTGAGCACCGGGTTGGCGGCCCCACCGAGTGCCGCCCAGGTCGCGGCGTCCACCACTCCGGTCACGGAGAGCGAACGCGCCCCCTGGAAGGTGCGGACTGCGGTGTCGGTGCGGCTGCCGTAGATGCCATCGACCGGACCCGGATCGAGGGCGGCAACCTTGAGGCGGGTCTGCAACTCGATGATGGCCGGGCCGCGATCGCCTTTCACCAGAGGACGCAGGTCTGCGGCCTGGGCCGAGGGGATGACGAGCAGCGTATTGGCGGCGAGCGTCCCCGCGAGGAGGAGGATGCCGAGCCGCTTGGGGAAGTGGCCTCTCACTCGGGACACCGTAGGGCGGTTCCGGTTTTGTGAGAGATCGGAGGGATGTGGTCAGCCGATGCCGTGCAACTCGGCCTTGGCCTCACGCATCATCAGGCCCTCGACGAGCTCGGCAGGGAGCCGGCCGTCATTGACCACCGCACCCACCATCGTGGCGATCGGCATCTCGATCTCGTAGCGGTCGGCGAGTGCCAGCACCGCGGCGGTGGTCTTTACCCCCTCGGCGACCATCTTCATCTCACCCACGATGGTGGCGAGGGGCCGCCCCTTGCCCAACTCCACCCCGACCATCCGGTTGCGGCTCTTTTCGCTGAAACAGGTGGCGATGAGGTCGCCCATTCCCGCCAGACCGGCAAAGGTGAGGGGGTTGCCTCCCATGGCGACGCCGAGCCGGGTGAGCTCGGCGAGGGCCCGGGTGACGAGCGCCGCCATCGAGTTGTCGCCGTACCCGAGGCCATGGGCCATGCCGGCGGCGATGGCCATCACGTTCTTGAGCGCTCCTGCCGATTCGCACCCGATGACGTCGGGGTTGGTGTACACCCGGAAGGTCGGGCCGATCAGGAGCCGTTGCAGAC
>Ga0154817_1071_pt2 | contig 8481 bp, 6 predicted proteins | sample Rifle2008BG16ft_FD_105825 | JGI IMG/M metagenome (GOLD analysis project Ga0154817, IMG submission 105825) | Actinobacteria bacterium RBG_16_67_15
GTGGTGCGAATTCGGAACTCGCCGAGATCGAGCAGCGCCACGCCCATCGGGATGGTCGGCGGGTCGGCAGGGCTCCCGTCGGGGAGGCGCTCCATGGGGAACCGCAGGAACTGCTCGCCGATCGAGTAGATGCCGTCTCCGCCGACAACCCGGACCGGCTGCGACGAGTCCCCCGCCAGCTTGTCGAGCGGGATGGGGATCCAGTGTCCTCGCGCCCCGTCCCAGATCGCCATCCCACTGCACGCGGTGGCGATGGGTTGGGGCGCGGCTGCAATCAGGCGTTCGGCATCACACTCGGCGGCACGTAGCGGCAAACTGATGGGCTGCAGCCACTCCTCCTCGTCGAGATCGAAGCGGGCTGCCGCGTTGTCGTACTCCACCACGAACAACCCTCCCTCGAACCAGGCGCTGTAACGCCCCGCAGCCCGAAGCGACGGGCCGGGATACTGAGTCCACGATGGGTCTCCCGGAGTGAGCACATACACGTCGCCAACGCCGAGAGCGATGATCCGATCTCCGGTCCAGTGGGACCAAGTCGCCGATCCGACCCGCGACCCTGCCTCCGGCACCACCGGGATCGGGATGGTCTCCCCGGTGGCCGGAACGTAGGCAAGTCCCGCGGTGGGGGCCGCCAGCCACTCGCCGGTCCAAACCAAATGGCTCAGGAAGGACACCTCGACGAAGAACCGGCTGTCGACCGCAGTCCAGGTGTCGGTGGCGGGTGAATAGACCGCCGCGAGCTGGCAACCGGTGGGACCGTGAGCCAGGCCACGTAGCAAGACCTGATCATCGAGTCGCACCACATGCGTCTCGGTCAGTACACACAGGTCATCGGGTGGTGGTGCGGTCGGCCGCCAGGTGTTGGTCTCGGGTTCAAAGAGATACGCGCCCTGATAGAACTCGGCGGGATTCGGCGTCGGCGGGGAGGAGCCATCGTGTCCACCCCAAACGAACAGCTCCTCACCGGTCCAGGCCGCGGCGATTTGCATCCGACCTTCGATCGGCCCGGCATCCAGCGGCTCCCAGCCGGGTCCGACGACGAGACGATTCTCCGACGCTGACCGTTCTGGCGGCGGATCCCACGGCGACCACAGGTAGCCAAACGACGACGCGGATTCGGTCAGCGACTCCTGGTTGGGCGACGAACAGCGGATCGTGACCCAGTCGCTCCCGTTGGAATCGGGGACCGCAAACAGGACTCCCCACTCGTCGTCCTCGAAGCCGTGCACCCAGTAGGCCGTCCCGGGAAGTTCGCCGGCGGGGCCTACCGCGATGCCCCCGATCCGCGTCGCCTCGAAAGGTGGCAACCACCCTTCGGGCGCGTACGTCGATGTCACCCGGCAGGTGGTGTCGCCCGACTCGAACACCAGCCCGATGGTCGAGTCCTCGGCGATGGTGCCGTCGGCGGGTTGCTCTGGTGCAAACGACGACACCAGCTCCCACCCTGCGGGGACACTCAGTTGCATCACCCCGATCGGCACGGTGTGCGGTGGGACGATCGAGCCGGTTTCGTCGCGCTGGATCACGAAACGGCGCAGGGTGGGACCACCGACCGAGTAGATGGCGTCGTCGGCACCGACGAGATCGCCCGACCCCTGGATTCCCTGGCCTAGATCCTCGAGCGGCACCGGGTACCAGTTGTGATCGACGTTGTCCCAGAGTGCGATCCCGGAGCACATCCGCACCGCCGGGGTATCACCGACCGCCACCGCCTCGGGCAGGCACTCGTAGAACCGCAGCGGCAGATCGCCGGGTCGACCCCAGATCTCAGTCTCCACGTCGAGCACGGCTGCTGCCATCTGGTAGTTGAACACCCACAGGCGCCCATCGGCCCACACGCTGTCGCGTGCCCGATCGGGGACAGGGGGCGACGGCAGCTCCCGCCACGACCGGGCGCCTGGCACCCAGGTGTATGCGCGCCCCGAGCCGATCACGACCACCTCGGAACCGGTCCAGTAGCCGCGCAGGGGGCTGCTTTCTCCGTACACGCTGGGTGTGGGCATTGGCATTTCCGTGGCGACCCCGGACTCCAAGTCATAAGCCAACCCCAGGGTGGGTGCCACGATCGACTCCCCGGTCCACACCAGGTCGGTATCCGGCCCGAGGGCGTTGCCGAATTCGGCAGCAACCGGCTCCCAGTGCCCGGACGCAAGATCGAAGATGGCGGCATGGTTGGAAAACTGGGCTCGCGGACGGCCATAGACGAGGACGGCGTCTCCCATCCCCAGTGCCCTCGCCTCGCTTACCTCAAACAGCTCTTGGCCGGCCTCGGGCAGCGCACTCCAGCCAGTGTCCGGGTTGTACAGATAGCCGTCATGATGAAAGAGCGAGTTCGATGGAGTCTCCACGCGATAGTTGTCATGTCCACCGAAGACGAAGAGGCCGTGATCGGTCCACACCGCGGCCATCCGGTACCTCCCCGCCACCGGGCCGGCATCGATCTCCTCCCAACCGGCCCCGAGGATTCCCGTGGGCTCGGCTGGTGACGTGGTGGGCGGCGACGGAATGGTGCTCGAGGGGATTTTGGGGGTCGTGACCACCGTGACCGCGGTCTTCTCGATCGGGGACGACATTGCGATCACGACGAGGAAGGTAAGGAGCGCGGCTACGGCCCCCGCCCCCAGTAGCACGCCGTTCCGCCGCTGCCGTCCCCGCCGGTAACGGTTCAGATCGACGCGACCGAGATCGGCGGCTTCTTGGCGGGTACGAGCTGCGGCACTCCTGGCCAGATCGTCGAGTGTCATTGTTCCAGCTCCAACCGCTCGGCCAGCGTCGCCCGGGCCCGCGCCAGATGGACCCTGACCGTCGCCGGCGATATGCCGAGGACTGCGCCGACCGCCTTGGAGTCGAGATCATCCACGTAGGTGAGGGCCACAACCTGTGCCTGCCGGGGAGGCAGGGCGCGCACCGCCGCCCAGAAGCGAACCGAAACCGGGTCGGGCGGCTCCGAAGATGCGGGGATGCCCAGCCGCAGGGCGGCTCTTGCCTCGGCCCGCATCCGGCGCCACCGGCCCACCGCGAGGTTCAGCGCCACCCGGCGCACCCAGGCTCCCCGATGGTCCATGTGCCCAACCCGATCCCAAGCCCGAAAGGCGCGATAGAACGCCTCCTGGGTGACGTCCTCGGCCTCCCAGCGGCGACGGGTCAAGCCGAGAGCCAAAGCCAACACCGCCTTCACTTCCTTTGTGTAGAACTCCTCGAACAGGTCGGGGGGTCCGACGACCTGAAGATCATCGTCACGGTTGCGCCGCCGGTCATCCCCTCGCATGTGTTGGGGTATAACGCGTTGGGCAGGTAACCGCGCTTACATCAATAGGCACCAGGCACCAGGCACCAGGTACCAGGTACCAGGCACCAGGCACTGGGTACATGACTCTGGCTGGTGACTGGGGACTGGAGACTGGAGACTTCCCCGATGCCTGAGCTTCCCGATGTCGTCGTCTATCTCGAACGCCTCGGGGCGATCGTGGGATCGGGGCCATTGGTGGAGATTCGGCTCAGCAGCCCCTGGGTGCTCCGCACCGTGGATCCGCCGGTCGCTGCCGTTGCCGGCAAGAAGGTGGTGGGCTACCGGCGGCTCGGCAAGCGACTCGTCCTGGCACTGGAGGACGACCTCTTCGTTGTGCTTCATCTCATGATCGCCGGGCGGCTTCGCATGCGTCCTCCCGGCGCCAAGATCCCTCCCAAGCGCGGGCTGGCGGCGTTCGACTTTCCCACGGCCACCTTCCTGCTCACCGAGGAGGGCACCCAGAAGCGCGCCAGCATCCACCTGGTGCGGGGCGAGGCGGCGCTGGCCGCTCACGGCCGGGGTGGGTTGGAGCCGTTCGCCATGTCGGCGGCCGAGATGGCCGCGGCGTTGCGGCGGGAACGCCACACCCTGAAGCGGGCGCTCACCGATCCGCGGGCGTTCTCGGGGATCGGCGGCGCCTACTCCGACGAGATCATGCACCGCGCTCGGCTGTCTCCCATGGTCCTCACCGACAAGCTCGGCGACGACGACATCGAACGCCTCCATGCCGCCACCACCGCAGTGCTCGACGAATGGACGGATCGCCTGCGCGCCGAGGTGGGCGATGGGTTCCCGGAGAAGGTGACCGCGTTCCATGACGAGATGGCCGTCCATGGCAGGTTCGGAAAGCCGTGCCCGGTGTGCGGAGCCCCGGTGCAGCGCATCGTCTACGCCACCAATGAAACCAACTACTGCCCGGGCTGCCAGACCGGCGGCCGCATCCTGGCCGACCGCGCCCTGAGCCGGCTGCTCAAGGAGGACTTCCCGCGGAGGTTGGAGGATCTGGAGTGATCAGATACCAGATGCCAGATGCCAGAAACCAGAAGCGACGGGGCGACGGGTAACGCGTAACGGGCGACGGGCGACGGGCGACGGGCGACGGGCGACGGGCGACGGGCGACGGGCAGCCTACGGCTGCTTCCTCTGCCACTCGATCGTCTCGGTCAGGCCGTGCTCGAGGTCCGTCCAGGCCTCCCAGCCCAACTCCTTCTTGGCGCGGCCGGGGTCCACCACGGAGCGGTAGACATCGCCGAGCTTGGCCGGGACGTGGTCGGCGCGCACCGCATACCCGATTAGGGCGGCCATGGTCTCGTAGAGCTTGTTGATGGTGATCTCGGCGCCGGTGCCGACGTTCATCATCAGTCCATCCCCGGCGTCGGCGGCACGGACAAAGGCATCGCACACGTCGCCGACATAGACGAAGTCACGGCTCTGGTTGCCATCGCCGAAGATCACCGGCCGACGGCCTTCCAGCATCGCTTTGGCGAAGATGGCGATGACCCCGCCTTCGAGGGCGGCGTCCTGGCGGGGACCGTAGACATTGGCGAGGGCGAGCAGGGAGTACTCGAGGCCGTACACCTCGCGGTACCAGCGGAAGTAGTCCTCGACGATCTTCTTGGAGATGCCGTAGGGCGACGCCGGGTTCTTCACCGCGGTCTCCCTGACGGGCATACGGGCCCCCTCGCCATAGACCGCGCCCCCCGAGGAGGCGAAGCACACCTTGCGCGCCCCGGACCGCTGGGCGGCACCCAGCACATTGAGGGTGCCCAGGACATTCACGCCGGCATCGTGGATCGGGTTCTCCATCGAGGGCCGCACCTTGGCATGGGCGGCGAGGTGGAAAACCACCTCGGGGTGGAAGCGCCCGAACAGATCGACGAGTTCAGGGGCCCTGATGTCGGTGACGTGAACCACGGCGCCGCGGTGCCTCGCCCCAGCGAGATTGGGCATCTTGCCGGAGCTGAGGTCGTCGACGACCAGCACCTCCCATTCCCGGTCCAGGAGCACCTCGGTGAGATGGCTCCCGACGAAGCCAGCGCCTCCGGTGACGATTGCCTTACGGGTCATGCGGTCCTCATTGTGGTGGGCGGAACGTCACGCTGCCCGCCTCCAGCCTGGCACCCGGTGCGATGCGCACCCCGTGATCGAGTTCGCAGCCGGGGCCGATCCAGGCACGACCACCCACCACGGCGGCTCCGGTGACAATGGCCCCGGCACCGACGAAGGCATCGGCGCCGATCACCGCCCCGCGGACCACCGCACCTTCGGCGATCACGGCCCCGGACATCACGACGGCCTCGTCCACGATGGCGCCGGGCGCGACCTGGACCCGGGGCGCGATCCACGACCATGACCCCTCCTGGCGCCCCGTCACCACGGCCCCCGCGCTCTCGTGAGCCGCCAGGGGGCGATGCAAGGCCGAACCGCCGCCGAACACTGCGCGATGCGCCGCCAGATACAGCGCCGGGGTCCCGATGTCGATCCATTGACCGGCGAGAACCACGCCATGCAGCCGCGATGCCGCTGCCAGGTCGGGGAAGACGACGCGCTCGAACGAGAGCGGGCCTTCGGGATATGAGGCGAGGGCATCCCGGGTCAGCGAGTACATCCCGGCGTTGACGGTGCGCGCCGGGGCGGACGCGGTCGGCGGCTTCTCGATGAACCGCTCGACCAGGCCGCTGGCGCCGACGACCACGACGCCGTAGGCGCTGGTGTCGGCGACCTCCACCAAACCCAGGGTGGCGTCCCCCGGCGACGCCACCAGAGGGTGCAGGTCGGCCTCGATGACGACATCGCCGTTGAGCACCAGAAAGCGCTCGTCGAGTCGATCGAGGATGGCCCGCACCGGACCGGCGGTGTCCAGTGGGTTGTCCTCGATGGCGAGGCGCACGGTCATCCCCCCGGGCGAGGTGGCCGCAAAGCGCTCCCAGGCATCGAGCATCACCCGCCCGATCCCGAGGACCACCTCCTCCACTCCCACTGCGGCGAGCTGGCGGAGTTGATACTCGACAAACGGCACACCGGCCAGTGGCAGCAGCCCCTTCGGGGTGTGTGCGGTGAGCGGCCACATGCGCGTGCCGCGGCCGCCCAGGAGCAGGACCGCCTGACGGATCGATTGGGGGGGGCTACCCGGTAGGGGCATCGGCCCCGACGATAACCACGACTTCCACATCGACCGGGGTGCGGCCGACGATGACCTCGCCATAGCCGAGGGCGTCGGCGATGGCCTGGGCGAGTGCCAGATGGGCGGCACCGGCGACGATCTCGGTCACCTGATAGTCACTGCGCGCCGAGTCCAGGGTCTCGACGACCTCGAACCCAGCCTCCGCCAGTGCGGACGCGACTACGCCCGCGGAACCGGGGATTCCGTTTCCGTTCTGCACCTGCACCCGAGCCTGGGCGTCGGTGGTCATCGCGGTGCCGGCGGCAAACGCATCGATCACGGTCGACGCCTCCGGTTCCACCCGGACGACATACGAGGTCCCCCCCTCGGCGAAACCCCGGACCGGGAGTGTCATCGACTCGACATCTGAGCCGCTGATGCTGCGCATCGACCAGGCCAGTTGCAGGATCTCCTCGGCGTCGAAACCGCTGTCGACGGTCACGAACTCGCCGAGGGCGTCGAGCAGGCTCTGGAATCCGCCGATCGAGGCCGGCCGGTCCACCTGGGTGAGGATGGCGAGGAGTACGTCCTGTTGGCGTCGGGTGCGGCCGATGTCGTTGGCATCGACGCTCACCCACTCCCCACTGCGCAACTCCTCGTACTTGCGGCTCCGGGCATAGGAGAGCGCGGTGTCACCGTCGAGCAGCTGGGTTCCGGCGCCGACCTCCAGGCCCGAGGAGAGGTCGCGCGCCGGATACGGGAAGGTGATCCTGATGCCGCCGATGGCGTCGATGATCGAGGCAAAACCGCCGAATTCGACCTGGAGGTAGTGATTGATGGTGAGGCCGGTTTCGGCGGAGACCGCAGCCACGAGATCGGCGGCGCCCGACCCGAAGGTGGCGTTGATGCGGCCGGTCCTGCCGCCGTAGTCGATCCTCAGGTCCCGCGGGATCGAGAGCAACTGCACCCGCCCGTCGGCCGGCACCACCTTGGCGAGGATGATGACGTCGGCCCGCTGCCCCCCGGCGGGGCCGAAGTTGGTGAGGTCGTCGAGGTTCTCGCGGCTGTCGCTACCGACCAGGAGGAAGACCCGCGGCTGCGACAGATCCACGTTGCCCGGCAGGGACAGGTCCGGAACCGTCGACACCGCCGACGACACCTTGTTGGCGGCCCACCACACCGCCCCGAGCGCACCAAAGACGACGACGTTGGTCACGACGAGGAAGATGACGACAGCCCGCTTCATTCCCCGGCGCCGCGGCGGTGGCTCGACCCTGGTGGATTGCGGGACGCGAGGGTGGGATGGCATCGTCATTGCGGGAGGCGGTTATAGCAGCGCGCCGAGCCTTTGCTTTCGACTGGTCATGCCGCGGCTACGGCGATGAGATGGCGATCGAGAAACTCGACGATGCGGCGGAGGGCATCGCGCGCCGCCGCCGGGGCGAAGTCGGGCGAGGCGTCGTCCCAGAATCCCGGACCCACCCCGCCATAGACGATGCGTCGCCCTCCGGCGTCGGAGTCACGGGAGGCGGGACCGAGGATGAGCGTGGGGACGGCTCCAACGTCCGTGCCGATTGCGTCGGGGCTGAGCAGGATCACGGGGAATCCGCCGGCGGCGGCCACTGACACCGCGGTGGCAGAACCCGAACCGATTCCGATCACGGCGCACCGATCGCCCCGCGACCACTGGCCCCAAGCCCGCCCGAACGCCTCCACCGCGGCCGCGAGGTGACGGCGATCGGCCGGGGGCACCACGACCGCATACCCGTAGCGGGCGATGTGACGCGCCAGCGTCTTGCTGGCGGCACCGGGGGCGCCACCCGTGGCGATGGCGACCGCGGGGTGCGGCGCCACCGTGTCGGGTCGCGCCACGTATCCGTCGCGATACGGAGCGATCGCCATCGGCTGGTTGCCGTACAGGATCGGCACCCTGCCTTCACCGCGGATCACGGTCACTGCTGCACCTCGGCCCTCAGGCTAGCCGGGGGTGTCCTCGCTCCCGGCCGGCCGGAGTGAGTGCACCGCACCCGAATCGAGCACGATCTCACCCGCGGCCGTGGCGACCAGCAGCCCGCCGGCGGCGGTGATG